>Ga0065711_1026965_pt1 | contig 56273 bp, 31 predicted proteins | sample Hoacrofraction12_FD_59098 | JGI IMG/M metagenome (GOLD analysis project Ga0065711, IMG submission 59098) | Hoatzin crop microbial communities from Cojedes, Venezuela - Epithelial fraction 12 v2 (version 2) | ecosystem: Host-associated > Birds > Digestive system > Esophagus > Crop | place...
CTTCCCCCCCCCCCCCATTTGATCAGCATATTCCTCTATCAAACTGTAAGGAAAAAAATAATGGAAAACAATATCCAACATGTCGATTACTTCTTTTTTTCCTTTTTCCTTGTGACATTTTGTCAGGTGTGTTTCTCTGCTCCTTGGGGCTGCCTGGTGGCATCAGGGGGCTGCTCCAGTCAAGACTAATGGCACAGGCTCTGTCCCAGGTGGACACTGGGTGTTGTTTGAAGTTAACTGATTGGTGTGAGAGCCCTCTAGCTCCCTCTCCCCAGCATGTGGTCCAAAGCACAACATATGCTTCCTGCTTGCTAGATTTGTCTCCAATAATAAAAACAGGATTTCTTTTCAATTTTAGTCGTGTGCCCAATTTATCAAGCAAAATAACATCAAGGCTTCAAAAGGCTTGGTTGGTAATCTGGTTCTGCATTGGATTAGTGGGAAGAGGTGTAAAACAGTGAATAGAGAATTACCAAGATCATATCTTTTGCTGCACCATGAAAGAAAAAAAAAAGTGTATATGTATGTGGGGTGGGTGTGCATGTGAATTCTGACCCATTATTAGGGTTTCTCCTGCACAGAGATGGGAATTGCAACCTGCAGCTCTCTAAAATGAGTTTAAAAAGAACAATGCAGGGGGAGGAGAACTGAAGCCACAGTAATAGTGAGATTCTGATATTTGTTCTTTTCACTGTAAATGGTGATAAAATATGTTAGCTCCCTGGGGACTGGGGGGATGCAATTGTTTGGTGATGTTTCATTCATGTTGCTTTAGGTCTTTAAACGAAACGGGAAGGAAAAGGGGCCCAGCTTTCTTGCTGTTTTTTGTTTGTTGGTTTTTATTTGTTGCTTTTTTTCTTTTTTCAATCAGAAGACTGAACCATGAGAATAGGACTCCACCCTGTCAATTAACAGAATAGCACAATTTAAAGAATCTTATCATTGTTTGCTAAAAAGGTAATGAACAGTGCTACAGATAAAATTAGTGCTCCTCCTGACAGTACATTATAATAAATAAGATACGGTAATAATGGAAACAGCCAACTTAATCATATTCGAATATAGCATGCAAAATACTTAATAGAGATTTTCTTGTGAAAAATAGATTAGAAATATTAAAAGCCATTTTTTGGTACAAGCAGTTATGATTTGCCTAACACACACAAGATGTATTCTCTTTTGACAAAGATTTTGATTTGTCTAGAAATCTCTCTAATGCTTTGTATCTAGATCAGAAAAAAAAGAAAATAATTTGTCTTTATTGACAGAATAAATCTGGGACCAATTAAACTTCTTTTTCTTCTAGTAGAGCATGCAATTAAATACATTGCTTTCAGGGAAGTCTTAACGCCAGTTGCACATTAGGTGAGGTAATGCCGAGCCAAACACTTTACAAGCTGCTCTAGGAACAGACTGGCTTCACAGCCACTCAGCTGCAAGAACATCTCAGTCTTCCCATACAGCCATGTCTGACTGACTGAAATCTGGAGCCAGCCCTACACATTCAGTAAGCGCAATTTTAGCATGCAAAGATACCAGACATAACTCCTACAAAGTATTAGGATATTCACCCATTCATGGTGACTCTCACCGTAGGATTTGTCTCTGTTTGAATGTCTAGTTTACTCTGTATCAATCATCCTGTGTGATAAAACATTTCCTTCCCCATTGTTTTTATAAAGAGAACTGGTCCATGCACGCTCACGTAGAATGTATGTTCAAAATGGCTCCATTTAAGCGGAGATTTGGACTTTCTGCACTAAAGGACTTAGAAAATCTTTGCTAAAAAATACTAATACAGGATTATATTCTACTTCATACTTTTCTCTCACAAATGAGAGGTTTTCCTTGTTTTTCTTAAGGATTTTCTCAATTGATAAAGAAATGACTGCCAGGTAAATGGAGAAAGTCTTAACTTTGAGCCAATCCATTTTCTGCTAAGCGAGGACAAGTATCTGAAAGCTCCAGGATTAACATTCCTCTCAAGAAATACATCATCTTATTCTAAGACTGAGGATAAACTGTAGGCTGTTTGAGGAACTATGGTGATGCTATTGCAAAGTTTCAGAAAAAGTCCGAAGTCTGGATGCCTTGGAGCACCAGTCTCTTCCCAATTTAGCATCAGGGGATTTCAAAAGAGGAGCTTCTCCTGGACACAGCACTAAGCAAAGCAACATGCAGCTGCCATATACGACCACAGTAAGGGGAGAGAGAAGAGTTCACAGGGCAGTATCCAGCTTATCATGAGGCAAAACAGCCCAGTCTGTCATGGGGCAATACAGGTGGATACGAATAGGGTTGCAATTGCAAAAGGCTCAATATTGTGTAGCTCCCATATGCATCTTGCAAAATGAAATAATGTGATTACATTTCTCTATCATATATGAATAGCTGCAGTTCCTCCCAACATATCTTCTGTGAAAGGAAGGCAAGAAGTACAAATTTGCAGATGCACAATCAGATGGGAATACTACACATTGAATACAAATATTCTGCTTTTTCTGCTTTGTTTACACTTAAAAAAAAAAAACAGAGTACACATTACAGTGCCTGAGTTTTGATCACACTGTGTGATCTATATACAAGTTATGCTCAGGGAAAGGATGCTTATCATGATCATCTCTAATGCAATGGAGCAATACCCAGTAACACAACCCAGTCTAAAGTAAGAGCAGTGCTCTTGTCTGTTATGTCTCCCCAATTCATACATGTGTCATGCAGAGTCATGCGTCAAAAATAGGGTCAGAAAGAAATTTTATGGGGGCAACATGATTTATTTGTTCATTTACCATGAAATCTAGAGTATTATGTTAAAACCTATGGGATATAGCAACTCCACTGGAAACAATTACCGCTGCTTGATATGCGATACGCATTATATTTAGTTAATATAATTATTTGTTCCTGAGCATCACCAAGGAGAGACAGAATGACCCCTTCATGAAGGAATTTATGGTACAACAGCTACTTTCTATGATCTTAGGCACATAAAGTTCCCACTGAGGCCTATGTTTGATAATGTTCTTCATAGTTAGGATGCACTTAGGGATTCAATATGGTTTTATTACAGGCTGTAATTCTAGGAATAAGAGTTCTTTTGTGACGTCTTACAGGCACTACAGGGTTTGTATTACAGAATATTCAGAATATTCCTGTGATAAATGGGAGTCTCTTTACTCTGTACCCTCTTAAAAGGGTGGTTTAACCACAAGAAAAACACCTTCGTCTTTGTACCGCAGAAGCTGTAGAAATGTACAATGAAAGAAGTCAACAAAGTGAAAAAAGCAAAATATTGAAAAAATAAATAAATAAAATAATTGCACTGAAGAAGCCAAGGAAAGAATGAGTGTTGTTCCAAATTTGGTCTGGTCACTCTTATATAGTACTTGACACTGTGATGATTCGCAATTATCAAATATCTTTTGTAATGGCTAGGCCATTCTGAAGAAAAGTACAAATGATTGCATACTATGTGATAAGAAAGGGACTCGTTTTTGCTATTGCACTTTTTCAGGCAGGTGTGTTTGCTTGTAGATGGGATGAATCTTGCTTTAGAACAGTTAGTCTGTCAGTAGCTGTCATTCTATTGATGAAGGTTAATAACCCAGGTATCCCTCCCAAATTCGTGGATATTTGACAGTATTTCTTTGGAATACAGTTAAAAATAATTCTCTCCAAGTACCAACACTGCATTCTTTCTTTCCACCCCACCAAAAAAAAATCTTCTAACACATGAGGAAATACGTGATCTCATTACACATACAAATCTTCAGCTACATCACAGAATTCATTAAGCACTAATTAGACAAAAAATATTCTTTCCACCATTTCAAATACTAATAAACCTTCCTTAATTTCTCTGAGATAATGTTAGTCCAAAAAATGGAATATAAATGTTAATAAGACAACCGATGTCTCCAAAGCTTTGTCAAACACAATAGCCTGGGAAATTATAATTTATTTCAGATTTGATGAATCTGGTGAACACAAGCACACTAGGGAGAAGTTGCAGTCTTTAGCTTGCAAGCCACATGGCTATATTTTGAGTCTTCCCCACCCTTTAAAGGCACAGGTGCATGTCCTTCTTTACGTGCAGTGAAAATATTTCCCCAAAGCTTTAATAATCACAATGTTACGGGTTTGCGTGGCAAGGTTTTTGTAGCAGGGGGCTATAGGGGTGGCTTCTGTGAGAAGCTGCGAGACGCTTCCCCCATGTCTGATAAAGCCAATGCCAGCCAGCTCTAAGGCGGACCCGCCACTGGCCAAGGCCAAGCCAGTCAATGACAGTGGTAGCACCTCTGTGATAACATATTTAAGAATGGGAAGAAAAAAATCTGCGGGGAAATGGCAGTTGAGAGAGGAGTGAGATTATGTGAGAGAAACAACTCTGCAGGCACCAAGCTCAGTGCAGAAGGAGGGGGAAGGAGGTGCTCGAGATGCCAGAGCAGAGAGTTTTCCCTTGCAGCTCGGGATGAAGACCATGGTGAGGCAGGTTGTCCCCCTGCAGTCCATGGATGTACACGTTGAAGCAGATATCCAACTGTACCCCGTGGAAGGGACCCCACACCGGAGCAGGTGGATGCCTGAAGGAGGCTGTGACCCATGGGGAGCCCGCGCTGGAGCAGGCTCCTGGCAGGACCTGCAGACCCATGGAGAGAGCAGCCCACGCCGGACCAGGTTTGCTGGCAGGGCTTGTGACCCTGTGGAGCACCCATGCTGGAGCAGCCTGTTCCTAAAGGACTGCACATCATGGGAGGGACCCACACTGGGGCAGTTCGTGAAGAGCTGCAGCCCATGGGAAGAACTCACTTTGGAGAAGTTTGTGGAGAACCGTCTCCCGTGAGAGGGACCTCACGCTGGAGTAGGGGAACAGTGTGAGGAGTCCTCCCCCTGAGGAGGAAGGAGCGGCAGAGACAAGGTGTGATGAACTGATCTTAAGCCCCATTTCCCATTCCCCTGTGCCCCTCAGTGGGGAGAAGGTAAATGGGAGTGAAGTCGAGCCCAGGAAGAAGGGAGGGATGGGGGTAAGGTGTTTTAAGATCTGGTTTATTTCTTATTATGCTGCTCTGATTTGATTGGTAACAAATTACACTTTCCTTTTCTCCCCAAGTTCAATCTGTTTTGTCTGTGACAGTAATAGGGTGACGGAGCACTGGAACAGGCTGCCCAGGGAGGTTGTGGAGTCTCCTTCTCTGGAGATATTCAAGACCCGCCTGGACAACGTCTTGTGCAGCCTGCTGTAGATGACCCTGCTTCGGCAGGGGGTTGGACTAGATGACCCACAGAGGGCCCTTCCAACCCCGAACATTCTGTGATTCTGTGATTCTGTAATTGGCGAGTGATCGCTCCCTGTCCTTGTCTCAATCCAAGAGCCTTTCATCATGGTTCCTCTCCCCTGTCCAGCTGGGGAGGGGGAGTGATGGAGCGGTTTTGGTGGGCACCTGGCATTTCTCCAGGCCAAACCAAAACACACAAGAAACATTGAAATTACTGATTTAAATGGTCTAAAGAAAGGCTGTCATTGCATAAGGGAGACAGTTCAGCAAGATTTCCTCCATCACTGTATCTGCCCTTTTACTCCTTCAGGACTAGGCTGTGTGACTCCAGCCAAGGGGTCAGGAGGGGCTTGGCACCAGCCTGGAAAAGAAAAGGAGAGCAAGGAGAGTCCTCCACATCTCTGAGAAAGGGGAATACATCTCTGAGGCAGTTTTTCAGTTATTCTTAATTTGGAAGGATATTTTGCTGAGACAGACAAAAATATTTCTTCTTGCCTGCCACGAAAGCAGAATCTGAAATCACTGATTCAAAGCATCACTTTTCTAGACCCTCTCAGTTATATGTTTTTAAGATATTTGGAAAGTTTTACAAGGCTATCAGCAGAGGGAGTATACCTACTATTAGGAAAAAAAGGCAACCCAAAACCAGGCCCCTTTAATAACTGATTACACTTCCAGCTCTACTACAGTGTGGGTAGGGCCTTCTCTTTCCTACAGTGGGCAAACTGCATCTGGGACTGGTTTGAGATAGGGTAATTGACATCATAACCAAATGCAGATTTTTAATGGATGCCACCTGTTTCCAGTTCTAAGGGATGCAGAAGATACCATGTTAGGGCTCCATCTGCACTCAATATTTTGGCTGTTTTGGATGCCTGGTACAACAATATCATGCCAAGGATCCTGGCACCGCTGTCTTGCCTTCTTCAAAACCCATGGAGCATAACAATCTGTATGAAATTATGAAGTGAATGTGGAAATCGGTTATCACCATCATACAGAAAGCTGCTCTTTCTATGCACTGTGGCATGAAGAAGTAGGGTATAGTGTGAGATTTGGGCCACCAGAAGTGCCCTACACCTTGGACTTCAGTGTAAATTAGGAACCAATCTCTCTGACGACGCTTGCATCCATAAGCATGGCATTTCTGGACTATTTTCTGCATATCTAAACATAGTTATTTTCATACACTGGGAAAGAAAATAGATCCAAGCAGCTAGATTCTTTAGTTTAGCCTAGCAAGCATCTCAACTCAGAGACAAAGCAGGGAGGTGGGCAGATAAAGCCTTGGAAGTTCCTGATCCATTGGACATGCTTAGGCCAAACTTAGAAAACATTGTCAGTGCTGTAGTCAGCACAAAGCACTGCATCTCAACATGGATTACATTTTTTCATTTTTTCTCAGAAGACTCTTTACATCTAAAATGTGTGAGCAGGCTCCAGGTGCTGAGGCTGGAAAACATGACTTCTTTTCCTGAACCTTCTCACCGAAATGCCCTCAAAAATTGCCTACAGAAATAGATTCTCTTCCTTTTGAACTCTTTTCTGCACAGCTTCAAAAGGACATGCTGAGGCTGGCCACCCCACAGCCAGGTCTATAAAGTGGCAAATGGAGTCCTCTCTGCGGAGGCAAGAGCCTTTTCATGCTGGCAAATGAACTGCATGAAGCTTACACTTCTGAGTAACTGCATTAAACACCAGGCTGCCTGCAAATGTTGTTTCTCTTTACTGACAGTACAAGGAGCATCAAATGCCTGAAACTAGCTCCAGAATTTTTTTCCTAGGGAAAGGGAGGTCAGAGAGCAGTCTGTCTGGCAATTTTCCACTGAAACAGTCATGGTGACTGTCCCTTGAATATCACAATTTGATCTCTGCGAGCAGTCATGACACAGGCTGGTCTAAAGCTCCAAGAAATTTGGCTGGCACTGATCAATTCACTATCCTTTAATCAGACCTGATTTGTTTCTCCAAAAGGGAGCATTTATTTTAAGAAATGATGCATGGATGCATCAGCATCCATGAAGCTGTGTAATGAAGGCAAAGCCAGAGTTAGCTAATCCACTTCACAGGAGCTGCAGTAAACCTGTCAGTCATAAGATGCACCAGCGATACCTCCTAGGGATAACAAATGTGAATTAACAGTCAAATGTTTCATCTCACTGGTATGGTGCCAAAGTATGATCCACAGCTAATTCCACAAGTTTTTCAATGTTAATATATGGGGGAAAGGTTGTGGACTGGGACGCAGGGGGATGTGAAAGAGATTGAGAGACCCATATGGAATTTTGCTGAGTCCTGATCAGAGAGGCAGTGCCAAAACTTTCTGCCAAAATTATAGAGGACAAAATAGATTTGGGGTTACGCTGAAGGAACGTGAATGATGAGAGCAAATATGAGAAGGTGAGGTCAATGGAAGTCTTTGCAATGACTCAAGTAAGGCCTGGACCAGTTAGCAACCATAAAGTTTTGTCTACCACAGTGCGAATCAACAGTCATTTATTTTTATCTACATCTAAAGCCTCAACTTATATGAAAGAAATGCCTTTTGTAAAACTTAAAACTTTTCCAAAAATAGAGAGAAGCCAAAGGAACTAAAAATATACAATGCAGATGAATAATGCCAAATTAATTTCAGGTGGAGGTTTTGATACATGACAAGATATATGACAAGAACAGTAATCATTATTAGGCAGAGAAAAATAGAAGTAAGGATGCTGAAGACCTTGGAATCTTCCCAGAAGGAAGTCCAATAAAAGAAGGAACACACAGGAGCAGAAATCAGAATGGAACTGTGTGAAATTATCAATAGCACAATCATTCCTACAACATTATTGTCTGCAAATCCTAAGAACAAAATTCTAACCTTTCAGAATTGTACAATGAGACTGCAATCCTATCCCAGTAGTTTGTCATCCAGTTAGACAACACAAAAGAAGAAAGGAAAAAAATTTTTATCTTAGTTTTGAAAATGGGAACTGTCTAGAATTTCTTCGATTTTTCCATAGATGACACAGGAGGTCTGCAGAGAAGCTGGTATTTAACCCCTTTTACATTCTTCACTTTCTCAAAGAGCATTTGTTCTTCTCAGATATATGTTCAGAGCCAGAGTTCTTGTGGAAACTGAGAATTATAGGAATGAAAGGGACAACAGAAGGATCACAGAATATTCTTGTTAGATGTACATCCTCCGCATAATCTTGTTAGAATACTCATAGTATTACTGTTCAAAAGCTATTTCTAACAAGTAGCCTGAATCTTCCTTACTTTCTTCCTTACTTCTGTTCAAGAGCATCAGTTCTTGTTTATTGGCATCAGACAAGGAGAAAATATCATTTCCTGCAAAAGGGGTTTTATGTGTTTGAAGCTATTAGCCTATTCCCATTAGACTTTCCTTCTGTGGACGAAATAATCCCTATTCATTCAATTTTTCATCATATCGTCTAGCTTGCTAATTGCTGGTCTCTGGACTTCTTCCAGTTTATCCACTTCTTGCTTGTAGCACAGAGCACAAAACTGAACACAGTACTCAAGCTAAAGCCAGCCGAGCACATCTCCAGGCGGCAAACTAAACCACTCAATTCCCTTTCACAGCGGAGGAAGTTGCACCGTGTTCTTACTCTTAAAGCAAGTTAGGGAACAAGCTAGTGTTTTCAGGTCAGCTTTCCTTGCTCTGTGTGCCTGCCTTTGGCACAGGTCAAAGAGCAACTTGTAACAACCTAGATTTAAAGACAGCCCAAACAGCTTCTGTAAGAGGTAAAGCTTAGTGTATTGGAAAGGCACCATAGAAACACAGCCATGTTCCTTCCAGTAACCTGAAACAGCTGCATGGTAGTCCTTTGTTCTGTGTAAAGATGCCAGCATTTTGGATTTGGCCTAGGATCTCTGCACTACACTTCCATTTATGAGCTTTAGTAACCCAAAGAAAATACACAACAGAAGGAGAAAGCGGAAAGTGAACAAGAGGCAAAAACTTATGCTGGGTTCAGGAAGAAACTGCAGCATTCAAACATACGGCTTTAATGTCACTGGTAACTCCCAAGTTTCTACCCCATTTGTATATTAAATATTGCACATTTTCAAGAAACAAAACAACATTAATGGGCCAGCAAAACTTCAAAGCTCTTAGAATCTATTAGCACAAGTTCATGTCCCCCTGAAAATGCATACATGGAAAATATGAACATGTTTTATTTCATTTTAAAATTGTTGAGCAATGAACTGCACAGAGGCTGTGTGACCTACATGGAGTCTCTGAGTATTTAAAACTTCTGCCCATAAGTACTGCAGGACCCAATATTGCTGCCTTTTATTCATCCTAGAATCCCATACTGACTTAACAAGGGACCTTTGAAGGTTATCTGACCCATCCAGAGCAGGGCCAACTTGGATCAGGTTGCTCAAGGGATCATCCAGTCAATTTTTTTAGGATCTCCAAGGGTCAGGATTCCACAACCCCTCTCGCTTATTCAAAACTGTTTCAAAGGGTCTTACTGGCTAAAATATTACTCCATATCCATAGCAGAATCTGAATACAACCCTAAAATATTAAACCAGTGTCCTGGTCTGCAGTTGTGTCTCTCTGTGAATAACAGAAGCTCACCTGTATTTTTAAGTGCCAGATGATGAACTCTCTGCTCCCATAGTAGACATTTCAGTGCAGCAAGCGGATCTCTTCCGGAGAGCATCTGGCTGTTAACAGCAGCAAAACAGTCACATTTCAGCTCATAGCGGTTAAAGGAAAAAATACAATGTGTGATGTAGCATATGGAAAAAGAATTAGTAGAAGAGTACTTTTCATCGTCATTTTCAAGATCGCAAAAAGACAACAATGAAAGGATCAAAGAAAAGCCAGTTGAAACATACCTAGGCAACAATTAATCAAGTAATCTTGGAGAAGTACAATAATTCATAGTTCAAGTAAATACAGAAATCGTACCAACTTCACTAGACTACTTCTAATTTCCTTTATATTCAGTGCTAGCAATCCTCATTGTTCTCCCATTCCTTACAGCAATTTTCATCAGTAGAGCTCAAAACGTATTATAAAAGTGCTTATTAACACAAGAGTTCCTCACTGAAAATCCACAAAGATCAATGAAAAGTACCTCTACTGATATCTCCCAGTTTGTTTCAGTTCTGTTTGCTAGCAAGGGATCTATTCCATATAGCATCTGGAGGGTGTCAGTCACCCATTAGTCAAGCACTAGAAAATATATAGTTTGCAGTGTAACCTGATTGTCAGTGGAACAATATGGAACAGCTCAGAGAATGTCAAAATAAGGCCAAGTATATCAGCAGCAGCAGAACTTTAATATTAAGGTCAATAGACATCTCTCTTTTTTGCTGTTGTCGTTCTAATGGTACACAAGTACATTCAGTATCTTCAATATTGGGTTTAAAGGACAAGGCCAGGTCCTTTATATAAAAGTTCATCCATCTGGACTGGATCATACTTCCAAAGGGTTGGTTAACTTTGGATTCTGTACATTTATAGAACTGACTTGTTTTGACCCAGGAAAAACTGTACAGTGTTCACTAAATTTGACAGAAAGTGTCACTAGTCTCTTTAATCTAGAGGTGACATCCCAGTTAGCAGAGGTCTTTAGTATCACCTGGCATTTTGAATAGTTACAGAGCTTGTCCACAGTGCAGAGAGCTCAGCTGTCCACAGCTCTGGGCTTTTCTGTAACTTTCATCTTCTAAGCACTATTCTCTGCTCTGCTCAAACATTACAGGCAATAAATTGCCAAGTTTTCCATTACCTGGTATTTGGTTCAATATCTAGAGATTTAGCCAGAAAGGCAGAAATATGAAGGGAAACTGTTGGAAAAAAAAAAGAAAAAAAGACATCAGATCTGTTCATTAAACCACTCTCAGCCAGCCACCAGGAATTCTAGCAGAAAAGGTATTACTCTTAGTCAATGGTCATCTCTTCTTGATCCTAGTTAAAAACACCTTCTCTGGCACTCTCTGAGCAAAAAGCAAATAATTGCATGGATAACTAGGACAAACAGAAGTCATGGATTTGTGTGTAACACCAACTGCTTTTGTTGATTAGCACAAAATCTAGTTTACACTAATCAGTCTGAGGCAAGAGGTGCATGTAATTAAGCTGACACGTTAATTTTATGTTTTGTGGTGGGTTTTTTCTCCATTTTTCCCCTTTTTGATGAAAGTGGATACCTAATATCCCCAGTATTGTCAGCGTTTTCAAGCACTCTACATAAATTTAAAGTTCAGAAATGGAAAATTTGTGAAAGATAGATCTGCATACATGTGTAAGACTATTATGTTCAAGAGTACAATGTTAACTGGCTGGCCTAAATAAAGATTGCTGGAAAATATATTTGTTAAGCTGAACTTTTTATTGGAAAACAAAACCAGGTACTTTTTAAACAATAAGCTCTAGCAAATTAATCAATTAGAAAATTAATCTAGAGTTGAATTTATATTTTTACCACAGTGGTATAGAAATGTGAAAGATTTCCATTTTCCTGGGTTTGGATTTTTTCTTCACCAAGCATTGCAAAGCTGAAGCAATACTTTTGTCCTTGTCTGCTGTAAATCTCTGCATCTAACAAAGTAGTGGTTCACAATATTAATATATGGCTCAAAGCCTAAACGGCTCTTGTGGACTTAAACACAATTTACAGATAGCTCAGTCCTCTGTGTGAAGCAATGGGTAACATAGCCAATGGTGGAAGAAAACAAAACAACGGAAATACTGCATTTTCCCAGAAGGCACCGTTTCCCTGGATTTCTCTTTTGCTTGCTGCACCAGGTGGCTACAAAAGGCTGTGTATCCATGCCATCAGGTTCTCTGGACAGTATAGGGAGAAGAACAATCCTTGGTTTATTTCTAGATTTTCCCAATCTGCTTGAACATTAACATAAGCATCTCTTGACTGTGTTTTAGCACAAGAACCAGGCTAGGCCCTACTCCTCTGTGTGGCTACTTAAAAAACATTCATCCTGCTTGTTCTCCACACCTTATCAGCAGCCCGAGGAAGATGCAGTTGAAACCTTCTGTATCTTCTTCCTTGACTCTGAACACGAATTCTCTCTGGCCCTGTTTATTCTGTTATTTTGTGTTTACCTCCACAACTATTACAGCCACTGCATTTTACAAACTCACGAAAACCAAGCCGACTGCATGCCATCATTCATCAGCTCAGTACTGACTACAAATGGAATAAGATAACGCAACATGCAACACTATTTGTATAAACCTATTTTCAATTTGCACATGCAAGTATCCACACTGGTTGTGACATTGTCCAGTCCAACAAAGACAACAACACTATGTGATCTATGTGACAAGACATCTCTCTCTAATGAAGCAGAAGTGCTGAATCTGTCCTACCAACAAAACCAGGTCTGTTTGATGTAGCTCCAACATCACGTCTATAATCATTTTCTATCGTCACCCTAAGTGAACACGTCCAGATAACAAGCAATGTTCAAGGAAATTGCTTTCTTCTTTTTGATATTTTTGAGACACAAAAATGAGACTAGATGTATTGAGCAGATTATTTCTGCCTGGTGCATTTTTTTGTAGTACCTGAGTGCTACCTTTTTTCTAATTAAACAGGAAAACCTCTACTTGTCTGCAGTCTTCTGGCATCTAGCTAGAATCATAATTTGATTCCTCTATAAACATAATATTTTAAACTTCTATATTCTTTTCTTATGACACATGTTAAAAATACACCTGTTTTTCTTTCTTCAGAGGAAGACGAATAACTCAAGAGTTTTCTTCAGGCAGACTGCAGGAACCTCTCCTTCAGCTCTTCCAAACCCCCACGTTCATCAAAGAGCTTTAAAGTCTCAATCAAGCAGACTTGAACAATGGTCTGATCACTGGATGGAAGCTGCCTTTTGTTTATTGCAAAAAACATGGATCTTCACAAGATACACCATCCTAGAAATCATTCTCATTGCAGACAGTTTGGAAGAGTTACTCCTGATTTACACCTCCGTAAGTGAGATCAGAGCCAGGTCTTTTCTAATTCTGTATTTAAGTAAAGGTTGATTCAGGGATAACATTTTTTTAAAATATATATTTTTAAGTACACAGGGAATGAAAGGAATTCCCTAAGCATATACACACTTTCAAAGAGCAGTGCATGCTTCTTAAGGGGGAAGATCTCTATGTATCTGTGCCATCAATGGCGATACTGCATTTTGAATCAACTCCCATTTTCCCCTTAATTGTTCTGTCAACCTGTTTGGGATCTCATCTACCTTCCTCATTACGGCCTTCAGAGGGAGGGCTCCTACCACACTGAGAGTCAAGAGCAGATCATGTCCCTCATTTAGACCCAACACATCTTTCCTCAGCCCACTAATTGCATGGCAGCTTAGGCTCATTTGTCTTCCTGGATCGTTAAAATTCATCACCATGCTCTGTGAGCTCTCACTCCTGCCCTTGGATGGGCAGCTGTAGATTATTTAGCCAGACCAATCCCTAATGTTTTTAACTAGGAACTGACCCCAGCACCTGAGCACCTGCTGGGCTCTTAGTCTCTGTCATGTTAAAAGAGTGCACAGAAGGACCCAAGCCATCAAAAGCATCCTGCTGCATTACATTAAATATTGATAAAAAATATGCAAATTGTTTATTGATCTTCTCCAGGAAGGGCTGAGATAATGAGAGAGTGACTGTTTGAGATGACGCTTGGAATTTTTAACTTTTTTTTTTTTTTTTTACATTAGACTGTTGTTGATAGCTGAAGTTAATGAGGTCTTTGGGTTCACTCAGTATTTCAGACCTTACAACTGGTCTGAAGATAAAAGAGATCAATGCACCTTTATTGTGCATCACTGCCAGCAAGCGCCCTGAAAAGGGCAAGAGTATTTGTACAGGTGCATTGCCAGCACTCCTTACTAACTTTACCTGGATTGCCCTGGTTAATATTATACTACTCTAAATTGTCTTATCCTTCGTTGTATTTGTTTTCCAAGGCTGGTATATATCAGAAGTTGATGCTCACACTATCTCCAACTTATTAGCAGCTCAGTTTGTAATTAATACCCAGAGACCAGGGTTTTTTTTTCCTTCCTCTTTGCTCAGAGCATTAACTGCATTGCATATGCTTCCTACTCTTTATGTGATTGACATGTGACAGCTTTTAGCTGTCTGTCTTTGCCTTCTTCCTCATGGTAGAAATTCACATCCTTGGCATTATTTTTTCTTTCTGTTCTATCTCTTCCTCAAATTTTTGGGTGCTTTCTGATGCCTCAGGGCAGTAAGCAACAAAAAACCCAAAGCAGCTGGACCAGAGCATTGCTGCTCCCACACAGACCATCCATTTGAAACCATAAATATGTCACACATGGCTTACCTGCAGGATGTTGCTTCTGCACCTCCATCAAGCCAAATTCCAGAGAGAAATGCTGTGGATTTGGCCACATGAAGTCTCCCTTTGCAACCAGGCCCCTGTTCAACACATTCCTGGGGTGTCTGCATCTCATCTAGGAAACAGTGAGAGGCAGGTCATGAAGGTTTGCAAACGAAGAGTCCAGGCTGTAACAACTGTCATTCCAGACTGGCACTGATTTGAAACAGACCCTCCCCTCCCAAAGCAGCCAATGAATAAGATTCAGTTCCTCACTATAATTATTAAAATTTTCTTAGGATTTGGATGAGCTCACCTAGGTGGAGATTGGGACTGTATTAAGAGCTACACAAAACCATATTAAGCTGCAGCCTTTGCCCCAAAATGCTTACTGTTCTGAGCTGAATGGAGCAGACACAGGTGCGATCTGAATGTGAGAGAGTGTCTCTGTACTACCCTGGGCAGCACCCAGGAGACAGGGAGAAACAGGCAATTTCTTTGCCTTTCTTTTCTCCCCCGCATTTACCTGCAGCTGACAACACAGAAACAGAATGAGAAAGCAAGCAAAGGCATGAAGAAGTAGAAGACTTGCTGCAAATTACAACTGATGAGTGGTGAGACTGCAAGTACAACCCGAATCTCACAGGTTCCAGCCTGCTGCTGTGGTCCCTGGGCCACCAGTGTCCCTGTGGGCAGTTACGCCTTCAACAGGGGATGCCATCCTGACCTCTATTTCTAAAAGCAACAGTTTATTTTGTTAATTTTACCAGCTAGTTTTGTTACTGAAAGGTATGTCCTAGGAAAGGTATTTCCAACACAAGATAGCAATAATGGGAGGTGGCCAAATGCTCCCAGCAAAATATCAGAGAGGTGGCAACATCTGGGGACAATGCACCTAAATGGGACGGCCAAATAAAATCCTGGATCTCTCCTGTCCAAGTTCAGGTCCCTGGTGTGTCAGTTTAAGTCTAATCTGGAATTCAAAACTTATTTGTATCTTGGTCCGGGGGCCTAATCCTGTATCTGCTTGTGTTCTCAGTACTCCTGCCACATGCAAACACAGCTTTACAAACACTGCCAGCTCTCCTGACAATCTTTGTTGTGAAAATAAATACTTCAACGCTATCATATTGTGGTTTCAATCTTCTAAAGATCTAGATATAGAAAATCTTACCTATAAAATCTCAAGCATGCTATACCTAGAAACAGTTACATCCCAGCACTGTTAGAAAAAATCTAGAAGCATTTACAATGATATTCTAATTCATACACTGAATATATTCTGAGATTTTGTATTGCTTTACACCAGCTAAGACTGTGGGAGAAGAGATTTTACTTGAGCTATGCTATCTCAACAGAAAATACTCCATTGAGAGCTTGAAAAAGTTGCTTTTCCAGAGCAAATCAGAGAAACAGAAGTAAACAATTATTCAAAGTTGGATGGAAGAACAAAGTGATTGATGGACTATACTTCCCTGTGTACAATTTTAAGATTGATGCCATACTATTTTGTATGTCAGGGTATAACAGACCTGAATTATTAATTGCTCTATGATTCCCATTCTCTGAATTATACACTCCCTCAGTGCTTCTCTGAATGTATATTCTGTACATGTAAAACAAGAGCAAAAGCATCGCTGCATTCCCAGATAAACAGAAGCATTTTTAGGTTTGATAGTATTTCACTGCTCCCACCAACAGAAAGAACCAACCAATTTAAAATTGCTAAGCAGCAGGGAAAACATTTTTTCCCCTTCTCTTTCACACCAGAGTACTTAATTATGAATTTATGCAAACAAAATTTTCAGACCTCTCAGTGCTCCAACAGTCCCTTGCCCGAGGTGCTTTCAAGCCCACAACTGCAGAACAGAGGGGGCGGAGTAGAGCCCCAGCATTTCAGACAATCAGCTTTGAAAGCAGGTTACAGCCTGTTTAGTGGCAGGGCCCTGTTCATTTTCTATGTTTCAAACAAGAGTCATTTGCTTGAACCTGCTTTCTATTTTTTTTTTAAAAAAAGATCCATTTATTTGAAGAAATGAAAACATATGAAAACAAGAACAAAAGCTAAATGCAAGTGGGAGACAATAGAAGGAAGCTGTTAAAAGTCACCAAGGAAATCATATTTTTCTCTCTACTGGCTGTATCAGAACTGAAAACACAGGCAAAGGACCTCTCAGTTACACTTCTGTAGACTGAGAATAAAGCCACTGAAATCATGGTATCTTTGGCTGTTAATGAACTCAGAATAGGCCCAAGGTGTCTTTGTGTTTCTTTACCATAGCAAATGTATTTGCAGTTCAAAACCCCGACTTCCATGTAAGCAAAGGCCTCTGTAAGCATTTGTGGTGATGAAAAGAGATCGCAAGGTAGGAGCAAACTATATTTACATCTACTGAATGACCACTTTGAACAATGAGAGTGGCATAAAGTAGACTTCATGTAGACAGAAATCAGATCTGAAGTTCTGCAAGCAGGACAATGCAACGACTACACTAATAGCTAGTAATGACCAATTTGTAAGACCAAATGGTTATAAATAAGATATTTCAGACAATCTTCCAGTTTGTAGTTTAGCTTTACCGGAGGTTTTATGTTTTTTAGGTGATGGTCATACACAATGCAACAGGGTCCACAGGAATTAAGCAGCACAGCAAATCGATTTCTACACCTGTTTGGGCAGAAGTGACTCCATTGAAAAAGGGATTTCATCCCAGCTTGGAACAAAACCTTCAAATCTGCTAGAAAATAGACAAGATCTGAATGCGTAATCCTTGTCGGGCAGTCCCACCAGCTGCCCAAGTAGCACCGACTCCAGCAGCACTGGGAGCAACCCTCTGGCTGTGCCAGAGCTGCAGACCTGATGGACCCCAGACTATCTGTGTGGCTGGCAGCCACACATTGGGAGCCCTGCACCACCACCAGAGGTCCTGCAACAACTGAGAACCTCTGCTCTGAGACAGTCTCTCAGGGAAGCTGATTCAAAACTATGAGCCACATGAATCCTAGGAAACATTACTAATGACAATCTGCCTAAAAAGCTGCTAAGATCCATGAACTTGGGAGATTCCCAGAGCTTTGACAATTTCTCAACTAGAAACAAGAAAGCCTGAGATGAGACTGGAAGCCCAGCTGCACCAGGAGCTACAGGATCAGTAGCTAGCAGTCTGGCCTTTCAGGCTCCCAAATCTTTTAGGAGCCACTCTCTGAGACAGACATGATCTGCTACTGGTTAGGTATGGCAGCTAAGGAGCTGGCTCTCACAGTCATCTCGGCACCCGCTGGGCGGGCAAGTTAGCAGGAAAAGAAAAGTCATCAATACTCCTCCTGTGCTACTGCATCTCCATAGATTATTTTGGATTTGAATTTTCTGGGAGGAAAGGATTCTCTTGGAAAACACCCAATTGAGCCCAAATTCCACTCCTCTCAAGACACATAACTATCTGCAGCAAACGCACAGCATCAGATACACCTGAAAACAGAAAGGAACAAGACTGAAAATGCATTTCTTCCACAGGATTCCCACACTGCTAGAGAATTAGTGAGAAAACAAACCATATCTGACAGATATTAATCACATCACTTAACACACAAGCACCAGGTGTGCTGGAGATGAGATGGCAGAAGAATTGATACAGAATAAAATTAATTGTTCTCAACAGTGCCTTTCACACAAGAAAACCCTCTAGCATGTATCTCTAGTTTTTTTCATACTTATTAGTCATTCTTTCATCAATGAATTTTAAGTTAATATTCTGAAGTCAGTCATTTGGGAAGAAAAACTAAAGGTATGTTCAGGAATGACAAAATGCTGCTCAAAGAAGAGCAGTAACACCACACCTGCAATCTGCTTTGAAAAGTTACCTAAAGCCCACAATTAAAACTCTTGAGAAAAGAGCAGAACCTAGCTAACATCACTTTCAATAGCACTCCCATATCAAACAACTTCTCATCTCACCCTAGCAGCCAAAAAGGAGCATTATCGGTGTCAGTCCATGTCTGCAGGCTGTGTTTAGGCTACCAACAAGGATGTCAGAAGTTACAGCGCAGGATAAGAGATGTCACACCTCAGCCCCCCAAAAGCAGAAGATGCTTCACAGTTGGTTTTTCAGCACTTTGGTCTAAACAATTTCACACAAATTAAATAAAAGGGGAAAAAAAGAAAAAAAAAGTTACTGTGTGAACATTCCTCTCCCCAAAGAGACCTTTCTTGACTCCCTGGTAAGCACCAGCCCATCTGTTTGTTTTTGTATTTGCAGGTAAGCATGGCAACAGCCAGCGTGAGGCCACTGAAGAAACGTTTAGGTTAATGTAATCATTTCATCCCTTTGAAATACAGAGTGTCTTGCCAGCAAGGCCACACATCAGAGAAGCAAGATATTTGTTTAAGAGAAAGAATCCTCACTCTCCTCTTCATTTCTGCTTGGTTTATATTAACGTAGCTCAGCTGATTGCTCTGGCATTGTCTGAAGGAAATTTCTAGAGACAGACAGGAACCCAGTGATGCCAAGCCCCAATAAAATCTATACCATCGTTACATTACCAGTGACTGAAGTGTGCGTCCGGGAGAAAGAAGGCTCTATCACCTTCCCCAGTCACAACTGCCAAGAGGAACGAGCACCGGGCTGACCCAGTCCTTGGCCTCCAACAGCTGCGGATCAGCATTGTTATCCATCTATAGTCACAAAGATGGGGTTGGCGCTTCCTGCCTCGGTCTATAGCACCCATGCTGCACTGGAACACACTACCACAGCACTGCCAGACTGAGCTTTACACCTCCGCACAGCTCCCAGAGCAGCATCCTGCCTGCAGATATCCTACCACCCCACAGCCAATAGGACGAGCTGCATGGAGAATTCAAAGAGGTCTTTGTAGGACAGAGGAACTGGTTCAGGTGGGACTTCCTAGGAGCAGCAAGACGTGGTCCCAGAGCTTTCTGAGCTAAACTTTATCTGTTTACAGACAGACACAACTCTCACTGACACAGAGGAGAAGGACGCGGGCACTCTGCAGGAAAACGATGGATCCTACTCTTCTGACCTGGATTTCTTCTGTGCCCTTTGTCAGAGAGAAAGGCACATATACTTCCACTTATATCACGGTGCTAGCAGGTTGTTTCAGCACTCACAACAATGAAAGTAATGTACATAGTTTTTATATATTGTACTGTCCAGAAGAAACATATGATATTTATTGACTGGAGAACAGAAAACAGAAGCATACCAGCCCTCTTAATACTGCAAGGACCTGATTAGATATCCACTGAAGTCTTTTTCATTGACATTAATAAACTTTAATAATGTAGGTTCATAGAATTACTTCTTTATTAAATCAATGACAGAACTATAAGCTTTTTTTGCAATAGGATTGGTAGTTCTATTTACTCAGGATATACATTTACTACTAACAACTTTCTTTTTCTTTCTTCCCCCTCTTCTGTTATTTTTGTATTTGTTTTCAATCGATCTTTTTAGTGCCTAGAAATCTGGAATTCAACACGTGAAAACACTAATTAGAATCATATACTGAGATTTTAATGATAAGCATAGTGATCCTTACTTTGGAAAAAACAAATCACATTAAAGGTTAAATCCTGACACACACATCCCCTGCTTTACAGCCACTGATAAAACTATCCATGATTTTCAGTGGCATCCAGATTTAGGTCTAATGATCAAGCTGATAATCACACAACAGAGGAAAATCAGGATCTGTACTGGAAATTCAAGCTGACACTCTGACCTGAACTCATGCTGTGGTGCCTTTTGAAAGGGAGGAGAAGGAGTAGCTTTCTCCTCAACAGCATGAGTTCAGACAGAAGTGTCATCCTGTATTTTCCTGTCCCTCTTTACATAGTTTTATTAAACATTGATTATATATGTTCCAAGATGGTTAAATATTTAAAAAGGTGCAACTCCTTGCATTAGGCAGAGTGTAATCAAAAGGCAGAGTGCAATCAAAATTATTCCTTTTCAGAGGGAAAATATTTTTATACATATAAACTGTGCGAAGACTTGGTTTTCAGACAAAAACCCAATGCTCCTAAAGAAAAAAAGAAAGAGAAAAAAAAAAAAAGAAAAATCCAGCTTGTATTGGCTGTTGGTTTATCTCCAGTGATCCTTAAAATAACAGAAAATGTCTTTTTTAAATGCTTAATTTCCACCAGAAGCTAAGCTTGCTAATATAGAAAACAAAACACGAGCCCTAATCTTGAAAGATTTGGAGATCTTGAATATATCTTTTATTTTGATATTATCCTGAGTTGCTTAAATGCATAATGCTGATGATATTGTTTGTCTGATTTTAATGCAGGTAATGCACTCTGAGCTCAGTGATCCAAGAGAAAATTTCCCAGCAGGCCACACTTGACAAGCAGGTGTCACTCAATCATGCACGTTTTCACCTCCCTGAGAAGACAGATGGTCCCAGCCTACTTAGCAATTCCATCCTCTGTTGGCAGCCCCCTCTCCAATGCAGTGCTGTAATAAAGATGCTCTGAGATTTGTGTTAATCTGTGGTCTTTGGGGTAAACTGTAAACAAAGTGTGTAGAGTTATCGTTTCTCATTATGAGCTGGACCTCTTATCTTCTCCTCTGCCTATAGCATACAGATATCCTTAATAGCCTATACCCCTGGACTCAGCTTTCATGGAGATTAGTTCCTATCATTTTAAGCACCACAGAATTACTTTGTCTGCAGAGACTTGACCTAATCTGTTTGAAGCTTTTAATATAAAGACAGTAAGACAGCCTTTTTCTCTCCAAATTAGGAGAACAATGGTTTAAATTGGCAATAGTTCCTGTTGCTGAATTTTATGCATGTGCATGTATTATACTTGCTGATTTCCTGCTCTGAGATTGAAGAGGTAGTGTTGTTCTTCTCGTCATCATTCGGAACAGCAAGGACTGGGAGGGGAGGGAATAAAAAATCCTTACATCTGAACACCATGTTGAGGGGGGTTATTTGTTGATTCTTTTTTCACTGCTGTGATACATTTCCACTGCATCCAATTTCCCCTGTGTAAAATGAAGATTATCTTCTCCTCACAATCTGACATGTGCAGTAGGGAAAAAAAGCAGAGGGAGAGAGGGAGCCTGTGTGAGAGTTACCAGAGTCAAGTCTGGTGCCTGCTGTAATATGTACCATTAGGGAATTTTCCAGGACTTTCCACATGCAGAAAGGAAAAAGAAGGTCAAAGGTTCAGAATCCTCATAACATTACTCAAAACAAAGCCAGAGCTGCTTCCAGCACGTGCCACGAAATGAGGTTGGAAGGATATCACATCATTAAAGTGAATTATCCAAATTCATGCCTCTATCACAATTTTAAGTCCCTTAATCTCATTCTTCAGGTGTAACAGAGATTACAAGAAAACCAAGCAGCATCATACTTTGGTTTTGGCTTGTGCCAATCTGATAAAGGAGATCTATGAAAGATTCACAGTGATTTTAGTGGGCTACGGATCCAATCAGAGTGGCTGGGGGGACAGAGATCAATTGATGGAAAACGGAATTTTGTCCAGAGTTTATCTCTGAGAAAGAAGGGCAAAATTTTTACCTGTTGAAGCTGTTTGAAAGAATTAAAAAATATTTAAAAGCATGTCCGTCAGAAGTCCTTGAGTTTCTCATTTTCAGTCACAAATCTTGGAACTCTTACCCAGTCCTGGGAAAGACGAATACTTCTACATGATTTTGTCAAAGGCAACAAGAAATACCAAATAGGAGTTCAGAAGAATCAACTTACATGTAGAGGAGCTGATTAGATGACAGAGGAGACATCATGTCACCACAGGTCTCCAGGAAAAATATCTTCTTGATTTCTTAGTACCTACATTCCTTATGAGGTAACAGACACTTGCAGACTTTATGCAGACTACTTCTTACTGACCAGCCACACGAGAGTGCTGGAAACAGCCACGAGGTCATCACTTCACTGTCTTCGTCCTAATCACTGACTGCAAGACACCAAAAGACTATCAAGTAAGATAGGGATAGAAACAGAAGATATTAAAAAAATCAGATTAAAAGTCCTGTATTAAAGTTTGACTTGGTTCTGTGGTCACTAGGACATTGTACACCCCAATGCCTATCTTAGAAATTGAAAAACTGCGAAAGGCCTTTCCAGTGTAGTGCAAAAGGCCTTTCCAGTGTAGTGCAATACTCTATTTGCACACAAACACAGTAACTGAGCCAACGAATCCTTCTCTGTGTGAACAAAATGCCCAGTTGCTATCTGTATTACAATAGTGCCCAGAGGCTATGGTGGAGGTTGGGGATTCAAGAGGCTCAGTGATGGCCTGAGTATCCCACTGGGCTGAGGGCACATTGACATGGGCACATGCAGCAGTTGCAGCTTAGTTCTGCCTGCTCAGCAGGACATAACCTAGATCAGGTCCTGAAGCCATGCAGGCACTTTAATTCCCATGCTAAAATATCCCGCTTTCTCAGGTTTGCCCATTAGTCTGGGCTTGGCGATAGCTGCAGGGCTGCACAATCAGAGCTGGCTCACCAGGGTGGGTAGGAAAAAGGGCAACAGACTTTAAATTTCCATGACTCTGTAGAGATGTGCCCTGAGACTGAAAATGCTGAGATTTCTTTTCTAATTTTGTTACTGGTCTCCCGGGTCACTCAGCAGACTATTGGTAAGTCATTTCACCTCCTCCCTACAAGCAGCAATGACAGGGGCTTCCTACAGACAAATGACACTATCCTGGGATACTCACCAAAGGTACAGGAAGAATCAGAAATAGCACCAGAGTAGTGAGATATCCAGCACGTTGAGAATCAAGCCTCTTGCCTTTCAGCTCAGCACCCTGTAGAGTATCTGGTAGAGCAATTCCCGTGTGAACACTCAAAGAGCTCCTGTGCCTGATCTATTCAGTGCTCACCCACTTTGCCCACACAGTTTCGTGGTCTCCTGCTCTCAGGAGCAGCAGCACTATTTCCGAAGACTTCTTGGGCATATGTTCCTTGCTTATTTTTCCTTCCTAGAAATGAAGGCTTGCTCTCTTACTGCCTTAAACATCCGAGTCCACAAAGCATCCTTCTACTTTGCAAACCATGTGAGTAGCCTGTGAGTATATTTTGGATAAACCACTTGAGTTTTCTCCTTCCCATCATGAGGAGAGTTGATAGGAAATGAGAAGTGAAGGACTCACAAGCCTAAACCACTTTAGGTTGTTGCCAAATATATCTTTCATAAAAACAAAGAAATAATTATAGGATTATTTCTTGTAAATTCAAACCACTGTCAAATGAAATATGAACATAAGAGTGGCTACACTGGGTCACATCAAAGTTGTGCCTAGACATACTCGGTTTCCAGTAGCAGCCATAAGCAGATGCCCAATTAAGTACAAGACAAGTGGATGGGACACTCCTTCCTAAGAGTCTCCCATCTTCAGCTATTTCAGTTCAGGGACTTCCAAAACTGGAAGAAGAGAGCAGAGAAGATGAAAACTGAAGCAAAACATAAATCTTACACGCAACAGATTCATCCTAATAAGATGCAGTAGTAAAATTTACTTTCAGACATATTTGAAAGGATATTCAGAGGTTAATTTAGCAACAGAGCTAGCATCCACTCACAGGCTAACCAAGCCATTATTTTCTCTAATTTACTTTGTATTATTCAGTACTAGCAATAAAATCTGGTCACTTTTTAAAAATCTTATAAGGGGAATATAACTGCATTTAAGAACAAAGGACATTTTCTTCATTCTGTATCTAGCAGAGCTCACAACTATTGACAATCACAAGTGAGAAAGACTAATGCAATTTACAAAGAAACATGAATGAAGCATGTCAGCAATAACATACACGCAGCTCTATACCTTCAGTAATAGGTGTGCATTCCCTGGCTCTGACTTAGAAGATGTGTGCGTGTGCCTGTGTGTTAACACATTTACACATGTATACTTTCCTGGTGCAAAACTACTTTCTGTCACTGAAAGAGGAAGGGTGAATATATCAATGATCCATTTTGCAAAGCAGCATTTCTTTTCATCCATACACCCAAGAAACAGGATGCGTACCAGAGCAGTTATGCCCTTTCCCAGTTGTCAGTCTTTTTTTCCATTCTGACCAGTGCTTGACTCACTGAAGCATCTCCTAACAGTAAAACCCAACTGTCTTATGATCTTACTGTGGCAGAAGCAGAAGGAAGAAAGCAGTGCATGCAGTAATATGTTACTTATTAACATATGCTCTCTATAGCTTGCAAAAAACCCTCCTCCCCTCCCCAAACCTCTTCTCAGATCATCTTATGGCAGTGAGGAACCGGACTGTCATCTAACACAGCTGGATTCAGTGACAGCCACGGAAGTGAAACATGGCATTCTCAAACTTACAACCTCCCTCCGCTTACTCAGAAAGAAACAGCTAAATTCCTCAATGTGTTGGTGTTAACTAGCCGCTTACATGTCTGGAAGGAGTCACCTGAGGACCATAATCTGGCTTGTAAAATGAGGAACAATGAAACCAATCAATTTAGAAGATATAACAAACCTACAAGGTGTTATCATCTTTAGGACTAGAATATGAGAATGCAAGCAAGCAAGAGGAACAGCTCCTGCTGCTTAAGCACTGGAAGGGAAAAGAAAACCCAGATTAGAAAAGTGTTAGTCAAGCAGAACCGCGTGTACACTGCTAAAGCTCCCAGGGACAAGGTGACTGGTTATTGCTAGTGGAAATGATCAAGGTGAATACGGGAGGCTTTAAGACACAAACTGAAGAGCTGATACAGAAATCTGCTAGACCAGAAGGAGATAAGAGACTGAACTGTTGAATTTATTTGTGAAAAGTCATGGACACCTGAGACGATGCATCCACAAAAGTGCAAGGGAATGTAGTATGTATTAAAGTCTCTTTCTAAAGAGAGATTCTCACAAAGACCAGCCTCTCGCTGTCACAAACTCCGGTGGGCTCTCGAACCCCCATACAGTGTTAGAGGGGTGAATCTGTAACTCTCAGAGGTATTGAAATAGCCCCAAATCCAAGTTCTGTCCCTTAAATAGTAATGATACTGTTATGCACCAATTCTTTCTAGAATTAACGCAATACCATATATCAGAGAGCGAAGTTTTGTTGTCTTTACAGTTCCATCGAAGTAGCAGTAAAAACACAATACTGCTGGTTAGTGAAGGAAACATTTAATCCCCCTGCTTGCTGATCTCTTTTTAGACAAAAATTACATTACTGGTGGATACTCATGAATGCTGGAAGTCGCTGAGCCTCAGCATAGCTCCATCCTTCACTGGGTGGCAGAAAAGTGAGTTTCTGAGATAGCCCTGCCTGCAAGGGGCAGGATCCTTCACGCAAGCAATTCCAGTGGCAGCTTCTTCCTCAGAGACCTCAGCCATCCTCATTGCCTTCACGAAGGGTAGCATAGTGCTTTCAGCTAGTGCTGAGCTTATTGACCAAGTTCCTCACGCACACGTGAACAATTGTTGTGTTTGATAGAACTGGCTGATGTTTTTCCTTATTCTTTTAATGCAGGCTGACTTCTCACCCAGCAGGGCTTTTTTTTTTAGTGAGAAGGTATGTTATTTGTGTAATTTTTTTTTGCATCTTCTTTGCAAAAGATGTCCTTTAGTTTTTAATAACAGATATCACATTGTCACTCTCCTTTTATATTTTTTCCTAGTCTTGTTTCGCCCTCAGTACAGAAGGTTTTATTTGTGAGCATCTTATCAATAATTTCTGACAAAAAAAGATTTTCTTTTCTCCAAATTATAATAGAATATAACCGTTAAAATGAAGAAAAACATTGAAATTATTGATAAAACTAATTTAAAACATTTTCCTTCGGCTAGCCCTGAGAACTTGTGAGGTTCTCTCAGATTTAAGATCATTTGGGAATCAGTTAAATGCAGTAATTGGTCATAAGTCCAGCCCAACTATGCTAAAAGCATTGCTAGAAACTCCTCATGTATTTGAAAGGAAGAAATGAAAGTTAGAGAAAGAATAAATTAGTACATAGCTCAGAGGTATCATTAGTAGCGGCAGCATGATGTTAAGAACAGGGAAATTTAGGTTAAACAGCAGGGGAGAAGGCTGAGTGCAGTCACGGGCGTGATGAGGGGTGAGAGCCACTCTCCCATCGTGTGACCCCAGGCGCACCACTAGCAGAAAACTCTGCCCGCACTCAGCTCTTCATCCCTTTTTTCTCTAAGGATAACTTCCCAACAGTGTTAAATTATGGGACAGCCCCCAAGATAATTTTTAAAACTAGATTGCTCAGAAGATGAGAAGTTGTGCTTCTACACTGAAAATCCACAGACTTGAGAGAAGACTGTAAAAGGCAACTTTTCTCTTGCTGCTGCCCCTCCATCACGACCACAGCTTCGTGTCGACAGACCCTTGTGGATATCACAGCTGTCTCCAACCTCTAACCAAAGGCTCTCGGGGGTTTTTCAAGTGCATCTTCCAGCCCCTGTACCTCCTCCCCACACAGAGTAGATTGTGAACCTTTCTAACTATATTAGCTTCATATATTTTAAGACATCATTTAAACAGTAGATACCGAGCGGGAAAAAAAAAAAGAGCAGTATTCTCTTTGTTACTTTAAAATTTTTGTACTTTATTATAGGTAGAATAATATTTCACTACTGAGTCTTTTTTAGAAAAAAAATATATTAAACACATCAACCTGACATCCACAAAACCTGCTACAAGCAGAGCAGGATTTAAGCACTGCATAATGTTTCCCAGAGACTTTTTCAAACAAAGATGCTGTGGTTTTATTTGGTTTCTATTTAACTCTCCTGAGAGGTCTCTCTTTAAATCCAGGCATGAAAAATACATTCTTAGTCCAGACACAGAGATTTTAGAAAAGAGAAATGCGGTGAGACAGTATTTCATTTGCAAATCTTTTACATTTTAACAGTGTCTTTTGCTTTCCACTCAGCAAACATTACTGAAAGTGCTTCTCCCCACAAAAAATTATCTTTAAAATTCTAATATTTTAAATAGTGTGTATATAGTATGTATAAAATATAAAGAACTTTAGCACATCTGCAAGTGTAGGAACATGAGGTGCATGTATTTGTGTCTGTGCACGGTATGTATAAGCAGACTATAAACAACATGTACTGTATATTCATGTGTCTGTGTAATGTCACTCTGATTCTAAATATAATGTACATGATTTCAGAAATAACAATGTTGAGAAAATGAACAGCCAAACCCAGCCAGCAAACACTACTGAGTAGATACTTGGGAAAAGTACAAAAAAAAGAAAGAAAGAAAAAATAGGCTTAGAGCTAACCTGTGAGGAAGCAAGACACATTTTAGTCACCAAAAAAAGAATTCCAGTTTTTCTAGTGTTTAGTCATATTATTCAGGTTCTAAGAAAGGAAGGGAAATAGAATAGAAATGACTAGGATTTGTCTGCATATTTTGGTGAGCTCTTCTATAGTCATAAATGTAGCTCAAACCCTTTTGAGCCAAGTAATTGTGTCTCGGAGTTCTGTTTTAAATATGCTCTGGGGCATCTCATTGTTCCCACTGAGTGTAAAGTAGATTGTTTCTATGCTTAAGGAACTACAGTGTGGGGGATTAAATAATACACTTAACGAGGAGGGTAAAATGACTGCATTCTTGCTATTTCAAAGGGATTCCAGGAAAGAAACCCACCCAGGATCAGTGAAAACAGACTTTTACCATCTCATATTTTATTAATAAGCAGTCTGTAGTGCACCGTACTTAAAACTGCACTTAAAGGGTATCTAGCTACGATATTACAATACCACCAGCTTCCTCAGTATAAATCTGAACATCTCATCTTTCAGCCTACTTATCCTCCCAACGCACTCAGGACCAGTCCTAGCCAGATGAGTACTGGAGGTATGGAGAGGCTGAGTCACTTGTTAGTGATCTGTGAAAGAAAAGTGAATCCATGTCTCTAAATCCTAGACTGGAATGACATACTCTTCCACAAATTAGATCATGGGTTTTGGCATGGGAAACAAAACTCAGACCTTTCCAAAATCGCAGATGTGATACCTCCCACAGTCCTAAGGATGAGCACATACTGCCTGCCATAGCTGTAACCATAGTGCCATGTTTGATCTTCTGCATCTTTTGGGTAGGGAAAGTTGTCACCGATACCCTTTGCACAACAGAGACATATAGGACAGCCCCCAGGTCTAAGGGTGGGGCGCAGCCTGGAAGACCTGCACCCGACCAATACTTCCCCCAAGCACAAGAGAACAGCAGTGAAAACTATTTGACCAGCACTATACTACGATGCAATGTCATGAACGCGCTGGTTTGTGGGGGTATAGAAGCACTATAACTAATGTTAAATCCTACAAGCCATTTAGGAGATCCTATTAACCTGCACCAACAGATTAACCAATGCTGAGATAACAGCCAAGTGATGGTCAAGTTTGGTCTATGAAATCCTAAATGGCCTGGCTCCTGACAACCCCAAGTCATTGTCCCATCTGAGCTTTGCTGCCCCTTTGCATTTGGTACATCAAAGCGGAGTTAACTATGTCATGCCTATTTCAGACACACTCTCACTTTCTCTTGCCAGCGTCTTCCAATGATCCTCTTACATATTTTCCTATCTACCTGCACAGTGCTAGCTTAGGAGAACTCTATTCTTCGTAGTTAGGAAAGTACCAAGTCTATTTTAAACCAAGGGAATCAGATTTTTTTCCCTGCCACGCTTGACTCCAGCTGGAGAACAGAAGAACCTGGATAAGCAGTTGTAACACCTGGGAGAAAGAGTGATTTGTGCTAGGTCAGGCATATGCTTCTCAGTGGTGTTTACACTTGGAAAAACTTAGAGGATAAAAGCCAGCTCTTGAATCTCATCTCGTCACATTATGGCATGTAGCACTGTTTGCTCAAGCTTTTTTATGACTGGGCATGTGCCGCTTGCTTTCCATACCCACTGTGCAGACGGATCAGCAGTGGCATACGCACACACGTGCGTGTGTGGAGCACAGGTGCTTACTGCCGTCTTTGCTACCAAGCTAGCCAGAACCTTTGATTTTTTTTTTTTTAAGAGTAGGGGCGGCTATAAGAATAAAGAAGCTGCCAGATAACTCTACTGCTGGTATTGGCACTTCGCTTCTTTGCTAAAAGCACAGAAAGACTCAAGCCAAAGCCACTTAGTTCTACTGCCCATCTCTGACTTTCACCCTCTATTAGGTCACGCAGGGTCCAAAGAACAGCCTGAATGATCTCAATTCTAAAGCTTAATGCCTTTTGGGATTTAATCCAAAATGAAGACATCTGATCTTTGTGTCCTTCTCAGTATGCATACAGAAGTAAAAGTTTTATATACGAAATTCCACTTTTAAAACATTTGTGAGTGAAAAATATCCAAGTTCCCTCTCCAGCATTTGCGGACAGTCTGTAATTTGTCTCTGATGGCCAACACTACTGCAATTAGCAAAATCAGACAACAGGATGGAGCCAACAAAAATGAAACATTATCTTCTTCTGCCAATGCTTGCATCATCCTACTGAGCTCATCTTATAAAATACCTAAAAGGTGAGCCAGTTGCTTGGAATCATAAATCATACACTTCTTTCCCATACCAGCTACCAAAGTGCACTGTGGACACTGCCCTGCCTCTGCTACTGTAGCTCTTACTCATTTTTTTTCTTTTTTTTCTGTTTCCCCAGGGAGCAGCCTGGGAATTCTTGTACTTCTCTCGCTGCAACACATCTTCTGCTCCGTGCGTGGTCACCAGCCAATAATCTGTGGCAACAGAAGCAAGAACTTTTGAAAAAAAGTTTTCTGACAGACGTCAGCATGCTGCAAGGACTGCTCAGACCAAGAGAAAACAAGGAAGGTGAGTGTGAAGGAAAGGTTCACAAATTCCTGCCTCTATGCTAACATCTGGGCCTGACTCTGCAGAATTTTGCATGAAATTTCACATTCACAGGGAAGATCTAACTTCATACAAGTCTACCTAGACATGAAACCTGCCTCATGTCCTTCCCCCCCCGCCCTGAAACTAAGCAGACTGGTGAGCACATGACGCTACTTCTGTTACCCTCTTGCTTCCGCATCACCCTTCCTCATAAAGCCTGTGCCAACATGTGACAGCTGGCACAAGAGCTGGCTCAAACGGCTCTGTACGAACTGAGAGCTACCCACTCTAGAGGAATTAATTGTTATTTCCTTATAGCCAGATCCAAGACTCCTTGTGCTTCCCAAGTCAAACAAAGAAATAAAATCACACATGCTCACACGAAAGCCGCTGAGATGGTCATCCTTACAGCTAGCAGCATCACTATTTTCACTGGGGTTTTTAGCTTAAAATATCAGAAATAAAGGCAATTGAATAGAATTCAATAATCTCTACTATAAAGAAATATATTCCTCCGCTAAAGGAGTTATGGATCCTGACAGGTTTAACTGTGGACGTCGCGTACCACTTTTTAACATTAAACTGAGACATTCGGTGAAAGAAAACTCCAGCCTTAATGGTTTCAGAAAGCATCTGTAGCTGCAACACACCATCACACAGACTAAACCTTGTCTGCTCTGACCACCATACTATCTGGCATTTTAAAGCTACTATGGATGTATTGCACCAGCTTATCTGTTCCCTTAAAGCCTAGGGATTTATGGACTGCAAAGTCTATTTGTAAAACCTACGGTAGTTTGAGTGTGAATTCTTCACAATAAATATTGCTTTCAACACCCTAGGATTTTCCTGTGCTGATTTGTCACATCCTGGACACCTTTGGTGAAATGGAGTCCCATTATACGTTTCCAAAAGTGGGAAGATGACAAATATGCAATAGCTGACTAGCGAGACACATAATGTCTCACAGCTCCTCGCTGAAGATTCTCACCTGCTCTGTGAAGATGCTGGATTCTCCCAGCCATGGAACTTTCCAGGGGAAAGACTCAGTACAACTAGGATAATGTCAACTGGCAGAAAAGAGAAATAGGCAACTTAGCTGATGGGGTTCTCAGTTCCTGGCACCTTATTTTTCTGTGTTTACTCAGACATGTCATCTTTATTTACAGGTCTAGCAGTGGTTTCCTCTGGGTGAGACAACCGAGTGTGTTGTTTTTCTTGAACACCCTTAGTAAATGAGCATCATTGTATTGACTTCAGGACCACTTTTAACTGATAGGGCTGTTAGGTGTTCTGGTGTCATCATGGAAAATGAGCACATAGAGGAGGACCTCATGAGGAAGGAAAGCAGAGGGTATTAGGAAGCAGAGGTTGTCTAAGGGTGACAGTAAAGCTCTAGAGCAAAACAGAAGCCGAGTTCTGTAGCAGCATTTCTTATGTAATTATTACAGCACATTAATATTTAAACTCTTTGTCCTGGTTTTGGCCAGGACAGGGTTAATTTTCCCCTGACTCCAGGAAGGGGCACAGCCGAGGGGGCTGACGCGACCCCACCTGGCCAAACAGAGCAGGATATTCCATACCATGTGCCGTCATGCTGGGTTCTGGTGGGGGGGAACTCGCGGCTCGGGAGGGCTCAGCGGCGGTGCGGTCCGAGAGAGCGGTTCTGTTCTGCGGGTTTGTTCTGTGTAATCTCCTTTTCTGTATTGCTGTTGTTCCTGTTTCCTTTGTTTGCTGTTCTGTTAAACTGCCCTTATCCTGACCCACCAGTTTTCTGCCCGTTTCTTTCCATTCTCCTCTGCACCGTGGTGGGGGGAGGGGCGGCCGCGTGGCGCTTTTGTTGCCGGCTGCAGCCAGAACCAGAACACTCTTTCATCAATATTTGAACTGAAACTGCTGAAGGTGCTTATGAAGTAAGTAATCCAGCTAGAAAATGGGTTTAACCATGGATTTTTTTTATGCAGAACACCTAATCAAGTCTTTCTGCACAAGGGAGAGAGATAATCAGAGCACTGTGGTCAGTAACACACAACCTGCCGTGCCACAGGGATGCCATATGCGTCTAGAAACTGCAGTTTTGTCTCTGAAAATAATACCTCGGCCTGTATCTGAAGAAACTGCTCCCTTGTTTCTTGACTCCTTTCATTCCTTTCAACCTCCCTTGTTTCTTGACTCATTCCTTTCAACATGTACTGCCAATGCTGCACCTGTTATTGCAGGGTTTTTCAATAGGAGATCATGAAACCAAATTGTAGGTCACAGGCAAGTAGTAGCTATGGAGGATATTTCTCCCTTCCTGAAGAATGAAAAATTAATTAATCTAGATGCAGGTCTGGCTGAAAGGAGCACTGCTTCAGGTGCATCTGCTTCTCACTCTGTTTGGGACTGTGCTCCTTCCTTTCACCCTGCCTCATCAGTGCGAGGTTAAAGTTGCTTTCTACAGCTCTTCTCCCCAGTGTTAACACAGAGGGCTACAAACTGCCTTTTTCCATGTTAGAGGCAGGAAAACAGAACAGAGACAAGCAAGAGAGAACTATAACATAATAAAACAAGTGCGGGGGTAGAAAGGTTTCATTAGCCAGAAGGCCAGCTTTGAACTGTAGCTTTTCAACAAGGCAAATTCCAGGCTTCGTCATCTTCTGTCATTACCTCAGAGCATGAGCTCCACAGGCCTCTGCATGTGTTCATATGTGTACGGCAGGGCAGCATGGGAAGGCTTTAATAATTATGTTTAAGTACATTCCTGTTTATTCCTGAATATGCTGTTTAAACGCATTCAGTTTTGCAAAGCTGCTGAGTCCCCACCCGTGTCTTCTGCTGCCCCGATTCCCGGGCAGATCCCGGTACCTCTAGGCTGGCATTTCCCCTTGCCAAGCCCACTGGCTCTCCCAGGCTCCCTTGCCTCCTCCTCCTCCTCCACTGTGGCAGATTTGCACCTTCCCTGAACTGTGGCAGTTCTCTCTTCCTCCCATTTAAAGTCATCTCAGTCACAACTGCTGCCACCACAGACAAGTGCACGTTATTATTAATGCATTATTAAATTTTATCTCACATTTAGAGCCTTGTCGATGGTGTTCACTTATAAACACTGTGGTGATAAGCACCATAGGAATGGCTATAAATAATGAACGCTATCCCTCTCATGTATCTCCCAGTCTCCCAACCCAGTAGGTATTCACTGCAAGGAGAATGCAGATCAACTCCATTTTACTGATTAAAAGCATCATCAGGGTGGGTAGTTGCCACAAGGAAGGCAAACTACTGCAGCTACTGTGGGAGGTAGTCCAAGATATTTGAGCAGCTTCTGTTCCCACCAGGGTACCTTTCTCCAAAAGCAAAGCATTAATTTGCCTGCTACGGTCCTGCTCCTTGCAGGACTCCAGAAATTGAGAAAGAGAGTGAAAAGATAGAAAAAGGATCCAAATTCACCTGGTGTTTGCCCTTTACAGCCCAACTGTGCAATGCACTTTTTAATTGGGGAATGCACCATCTCCAGCATCTGCCTGCCATCCAGCAAAGTTCAGACATGCGCTGGTTCAAAATCAGAGCCCAAAAGAGCAGAGTGCCAGTGTCATCTCAGCTGCACCCTGTCCTACCTCATTAATGCTTGCTGTTCATTTTTTCTTTCTTCCCTTTCTCTGTAGCTCCTGCAAATTAAGTCTTTGAACGCTGTTAACACTCCTGTGCATTTAGAGTTCTTGGTTACTTAGCCATCCAAATAAGTAGGGGATCTTTGCTGTTACCTGAGTATCTACAGGTGCTTTGGGAGAAAAATTTGGGAAAGAAAAGGCTTCAGGTGAATACTGAGAGGTTTTAAAAGAGGTGATGCAAACATTTTGGGTTTTGTCTCAGAGATGCCCAAACGAAAATCTAAATTAATGCCCTGGAATAAGATACCTTAATCTCTTCATAGCTTTGTAATGGAAAAAAGTTCTCCATGTGGTTCAGATCTCACAGGGAATTCAAGAATTAGAATACATACCAAAATCAGGCTCCACTCTAAGTATCACTGAAGTTAGGAGTGTTTGGAGTTACTGGTTGAAGTTGGCTCATCAAGCAGGTTTTCAGCTGGTGGTTCAGATAAGATGCCAGACCTAAAGCTGAAATGGGCAGAAAATGGCTTTCTAACTTCCAAAAATACCTGAGATGCCTTGTTTTCTGTTCAAATGAAGTGAAAATGTCAAAAGCTAAGTTATTTTCATAAGGAAAAGTCTGGATTAAAAAAAATCCATTTGGGTCAGTTACAGTGTTTTCTTCTGTTAATGTTGTAATGTTTAATTTTTATTTTGACCTGGTTTTCCATTGTGTATAATTAGCTTATATTTAACAATAAAATGTTCTTTAAGTAAGGAAATGTTTGGGATTTTTTAGTGATGAAAATGTCCCAACATTTTCTCAAAAGAACAAATATACTGGAGGGAGGAAAACCTTTTCCAGTTTGAAGAAAGTCCCATTTTAGTACGTCCTTGGATTTTGTGTGTTAGAAACACCACTCTGTGTAAAAATTATCATCTGCTCCATCTCAGATACAAGCCCTGAAAGCCAATTATCTCCCCTGATATTAAGGCTAAATTTACCCATGACTTAATCAGGCAGGACTAGACCTTATCACAGACTCTTTTAGTCTTACCACCTGAAGTCTGAACGGATGCAAAATTACCACGGAAAGAACTTCTCATATTTCCTGCACCTGAGACCTGCTGACTTCACTCTAACCCAACCTCCTGTTTGCCAAGCATTTCACCCAGGTTCCCAAAAGTTTTTCACTTAGTACCTTTGCTTGAGCTGTGTCAAAGCTTGACACAGGCTTGCTTAAAGCTCAGGTTCTCCTTTGCTGTGCTTTTTTTTCTGAAAGGTTAGATGATTTTTGTAACATTATCACAATGAATAGATCCAGCTCAGCAACCATACTTTGTACTACAAGGCTGTCTCCCAACACACAAAGAAATGTCCCAGACTAATAGGCTTAATCACAAGGGTATATCATACCACAACTAAGCGTGTATCCTCCTGTAAAGCTGGGGTTTGACCTAACATGGTTACACAACTTCTGGTTGGCTTAAAGTAGAAGAAAAATTAGTTTCTGCCTGCCTGAAGGAAACTCCTTGATTGCACCCTCAGGAATATATAATGAAAACCACAGAGAAATTTTATAACGAACGAAAGCATTCAAGCTTATTTAGCACATATATTCATCCTGATGTCATTTACATCTTCTGTCATTACTTAAGTACCATATAAATTTATTAATAAATGTTCATAATTTTGAGGTTACTTACATTTGTGGTCCCGGACCTCAAAGCCTCAATATAAAGCCTGATTTTCGGGGGGTCTAAGCACCCGTATTCCTCATTAGTTTCTATTTTGCCAGGGTCTCCAGCCAATGGAGACAGCTTTGAGAGTGGAAGAAAAAGTGAAACAGACAGGGAAAAGTTATAACTCAGCACTCACAAGATGTGATTCAGGGTTACTATCAGCTGCTCAGGAGTTCCTCCAACAACACAAAGTACCGACTCATCAGACAGCAGGAGAAAAAAAGTAGTAGCAGCTGGGTTCAGTGAAATAATGCTGTCAAGATCCTGCTCCTAAAGAGATGGCAATCGGTTCACTCCAATATTTGCTTTGTTATCTGCCCATCACAGCAAGCTATAATTACATTACCGTGGATCAGGGTTTTTTCTAGAGAGGTCATACAACAGTAGAAGATATTCCTAGCACTGTCTTGACAAGACAATCCCAGCATTTTCCTTTCAGATTAGAAGCATTTTCCACTGTAGCTTTATGGAAAGTTTCACCATCTGTAATTACAATATGGTTGTTACGCGACATATAAACCAGGGCACACATCACAGGGCCATAAATTACTAAAATGAAGCCATAAAATATCAGGTCTTGCACACCCTGCTCGGTGCATAAAGAAGGAATTGCAAATATATTTTTCAACCCAAGAGGGGAATGGCAAACTTCTCAAAGGGTCCAATAACTCTCCTCAGCCACATGTTGTTTGTCAGAGCTTTCCCTACACCTACACAGCATTTCTCAGGATTAAAGAGGATTAAGTAACTCCTACTGTAAAGGTTTTCACCAGCTCACACATGTCATAAGGCCTCAGAAATCATGTCACAAGCTGTAAATGGTGATGCTCCCAGTGCGGTACTTTTGGGAGGGAAACTTGCCTGAGATAAATATTGCTTGGAATACAATCTGTTTCTGTTCTTATCAAGGAAAAATTTTATATCTTGCGGATTCCCCCGTAAATTAGCCAAGCCCCACCGCTACACCCACTGCTTCCCTACAGCAACACAAAGAATTTGGTAACACTCATTAGAGCACACCACCAGGGAAAAGTCTAATTGCTAGATTTACATTTTGTAGGCAACGTGTATTTATACTAATAATTCTATTTTGTGCTGCTTTACTAGTCAGAGAAGAAAAGAGCATATTGTATTAAGCTCCAGCCCCCACGCACTGAAATAACACTAATAGATCTAGAGAGACGGGCTTTCATATAATTGGCATCTACCCATAGTATACAGTTGATGATGAAGCGTATTTCCAGCAGTTCACAAGAAGGGCATGTGATTCCCTGAGGATTTTCGGCCTTTAATATTCACCTATCTTTGGGAGCATCTACTCATCTCATCATTACAGTAGTGCTAGTCACTTCACTGATTGAAGCGGGACTGGAAAAATCAGCATTTTAACCTTACTCATTTGGGTCTTAACTATTATTGCCCTCAGTGGTCATCTCCAGGCTCCCACAGATACTGCAGAAAAAAATGTCCAATCCACTGTTTATTGAGAAAATAACTTTAAGAAGGAATAACCAGCTGCAAAAATAGTCAGCCAACCAGAAACAGTATCGGAAACGGAGATCCAAATATTTCTTTAAAAGAGACCTATATATGTTTTTTGTTTTATTCTACAATGTTCTCGATTCTTGGAGGGCACAAAAAAATAATCCTTCTTCACAGTATTACAGTGTCTCTGCTTCCAGCTCCAGCTGAAGTGAAGAAATGCTAAGCTGTTGGCAAACCTGATGTTTTTTTTTTTCTTTTAATGGGTTCGTCAAAACGTTTTGCAACCTGCAAAAGTGCTAGATTTGATTCAAGATTTCTGCAGGCTCTTCTTTTATCTGAATAAATTCAACCAGTCTTAATATTTTCTTTTCCTTTAATACTATAAAAATGGGAGTTCTAGACCCATCAAACTGATGAAGCATAAGACAAAACTTAAAGCCAGTATGAACTTTTCTAAAGATCAAAGTTGTCAGAAGCAGAGGTTTGGCTTGGGACTGTCTTGACAACTGCTAATAAAAAAAGTTAGAAGCAAAGAAAGAAATACTTGTCTTACTCATAATAGCTTCACATAAACTTAAATACACATAAAACATAATTAAAGGCTTCTTCTAAAAGGAGCTGGAAGCCATGGTGTTATGTCTCCCTTCGTGTTTTTTTATCTGATTGAGTAATCTCAGAAAAGCTACTTAACACATCTCTCTAAGACATGGTTGCTTCACATTATCTCGCGTAGCTATTTTAACAGAGCACTGTACATCCTGCTTCTGGCCTCTTTACCTGGAAACATATCCCCACAAATTAGCACTGTGCTATTAATACTTATCTACTTGATGTTTTCCTCACCTTCATTTCCTGTAGCATGGACATAAAGCAGCTATTTGCATGGTTCTAGCTGCAAATCAACCCGTTTGCCTTTCAAATCCACTCCATCTCTGAGTGGGACAACTTGTAAATGCAAATAGGCGGCAAGCTTCCCACTCATGACAGTAATGACAGAGCACTGAAAGACGGGACGTCCAGTCTGTCGGAGACTGGTTGGACTTTTCGTGAGTGGGATATCAGCCTTAATTCTTCTAACTCACTCTGAGCTGCTCAGCCACACGCCTTCTGAAAGCAGGCTTTTTTTCTGAAAAAAAGGACACAGCTGCAGATACCATGTTGAGCCATGGACGCGCATTAGGACAACTGCCAGTGAAAGAGGTATGCACAGCAGAGCGGTTCAGGAAAAAAGGCTACATGAACTGCAGGCAACACTGGAGGAAAAAAGCCACTGCTGAGCAAATGCTGTTTGCTGTCAGATGCTGCATGACCTTTTCACTAGGTACAAGATGGGAAGACTGTGGAGCACGTACTGATTAGGTGTATGGCTCCAAAAATGCCATTTGGAAAAAGAAAATCCTTCATTATAGTATAATAGGAAATATGACGGAACATAAGAAAGCCAAGAACAACTCATTTTCTATAAGGCCTTATCTTTCCTTTTTTATTCCTCATTTAAGTACAGTTTAAACCAGTCATTCTAGTGTAGAGAAAAGAAAGGGAAAGCACAAAAGTTCAATCTCTTTTCCCAGCTTCTGCTGGAGTGATAACTGCTAAGAGCATCTCCCCTCGTGCTGTGCTGCCGTGCCGTGTAGCGCACATACAGCCATCAGAGACAATGACGCACCAGAAAACAAGGCTAGCAGCCAAAGCAGACACCATGGATATTTTTGCCAATAATATTTACGATGGGCTAGGGCAGGAGTGGAAGTTTTACACACGTAATTGATTTTGGGGCAGACAATCTTACGCAGAGTCAAGTATTCGTTCATTTGTAAAATAACGTGTTTCCCAGAAGTCTCCAATGTCAGTTATCTCAGGCACCCTGCATCTAATGGGGATACTATTTGGTGTTTTAAAAGAGGAAAATATCGGTAGTTTATTGTTGGCTGTTGTACGTAGTGGGAGAAGTCTGATGAAATCCATATTTGACCTCCTGATGTGTGTATAAAACAAGCACACAACCACCAGCCCACACCTACCCTTAATGCAACCCTGCCAGTCCCGCACACCAAGCCCAAGACAAGGGCCATTTACAGGGCAGTGGCATGACCTCACTCCTAGGAAGTCTGAGGAAGGTAGAGACTAGTATGCTGGATTAAGTCCTTTCTAATTGAATGTATGACTCCTACCAGTGCCCTGCACCCAAGGAGGTCTCATTCCATCGTCACAGACTCATACCATAGCCCCTGCCCAAGACATGATCCCAGACAAAGAACCATGGCTGTAAAGTAACCCACCCTCAACATGTTTTCATGATGTGAAGAGTGGAGGCCTATGCACTAAGACAACAGTAGGTTGAGAAGTCTGCCCAAGTCCTGGGCTTGCTATTGATGCTGGACTTCAGGAATGGGACAGAATTCACGTAGTCAGAGGCTGACATACAACTTGAAGAAGTGATTGCTCTTATTCAAGCATGTGCAGTTGCAAATCCTCAGAGTGTTTCCCTGGCTGGCCGCTGGCTTAATAAGGAAGGCAACCTATTGCTCTCGGCATTAGCTGCTACCAGAGGGTAAGCCTAACTGGGCCGCATACCATTTTTCATATTTCAAAATTCAAGCAAATTATTTTCAACAAGAAGAAATTTCATCAGACTAAAGGCGATAAAAACGCAACTCATTTTCAAAAGTTTCCTGACCATCTTCTCTATTCTGTTAAAAATAATTAAGACCGGATGCTCATCAGTGAAAAGACCTCATTTGTGTTTGTCCATAAGGAGCTCTGAATAGCTAGTCAGTATAAATACTGCATAAAAATTAAAAGTAACAAAGGGAGGGTTTTTTTCTTCACTTGTTATTTTTGGGGAGAAGAACCAACCATCTGTGTTCCAAATGTGTTGCTTTTCAATGATCCACAATCTGTTTCTATGGTTTTAAATTATTTTACTTTGCTTTTCTTTTAGATGGTTGCCTTCATCATGTTAAAATACAGTGCGTGATCCTGCTGAGTGCTGTGTTATTTGTCTGGCTGCTCTTCTAGATAAGCATTGTAAAGATCTGGAAATGATAACCTACAAAAGAGAGTAGTTTAGTTTTCCCTATAATAGCACGGGAGGGAAGAAAGAATGCAAGGAAAAATGCACGTTGCTTTGGTGAAGATTTTACCTGAAGAGTAATTTTATATATTTCTGGTGACAGGGAAATTGTTTTAGTTTCTATCTGAAGCCATCATTAATACAATTTCTCACACTTCCTGAGCTAACTCGAAAATGCCTAGAACTTAGGCACTGAAGTGCTTAAAATGGAAAAAAAATATATGCAGGTATAAAAAAAAAACCTTCCTGCATATGTAAAAAATCTTCCTTATACTTTGCTTGTACAGAAAGCATTTTATTTTGATTGAGAGCAGATTGTTCACTCCTATCCCAAATTTGGGATTTGGCAGATTGTACTGTGTGCCCATTTTCACAATATAATGATCTTTTTGTACACACAGATGTACATACAAAGACATACACATAACATTTTTGTAAATTTAGCACTCTTAATTGTTTTGATGTTCATATCTATTCAGATCTATATTTACTGGTTAGCCCAGCATGCATATATTGTTAAGAACATTGTGGATTCAGAAGCTATCTGTTAAAGGTAGAGATGCAAATGAAAAAAATATTTACATATATATCTGCAAACGCTATGCATCATTCTCTTTATCTTCAGGAACACAGCCACACACCAGGTCTTTTGTACATTAAGTGACCAAACATTTAAATCAAATAGCTATTCCATTCAGTCTAAGCTTTCCACAAGTTGTTAGGCATGCTATGTTGAAAGAAGCTACTTCGTGCACACTCAGCTTTTTCAAAGAAACATCTGTGATTTAATGACCAGATCTAAGCCATACAGAAGTCTGAATTCTGGGAAACTTGCAGCCTGACTGCCATCCACCCAGGAAACTCCCGCTATAAAGGAGTCTATAAAGATGCCATTCACACAGTCAGTCACTGGGGCCCTGGTGCATAACAAATGTAAGAAACTTTTACTGAGGTCTGTCCTAGAGAAACTCAAACCATTCCAAGTATGGAAGTCACCAAGACTGCTGAAACACAAAGAAACACTTCCTCTGAGAGAGGCATCTCCTAATGAGAGCAAACATTCCCTTCTCTGAAGAAGGCAGCAGGAGACGGATGTGTGCATGGACCAAGGTCTGTCTGTCTATTGTACTCCCATGGATCCCACTACCGCAGCATTTTAGAGCCTCACTGCTCAAAAGCATTTCTCCCCAAGATGCCCCAATGAGGGGCGGAAGTGCTATCATCATTTGGGACAATAATTCTCTCCACATCAGGAAGCCCAGCATAAAATCGTTGAAGCCACTCAGGTCAGACTAGGAAAATACAGATGACGTTTCTGCTTTTTAAAGGTCTGCTTGTAAGTTTCTCATTAATACCTGAAATTTACACTGAATATTTGTCAATGTTTAATAACATTCAAATTTACTTCCAGAAACATAAGTACAACAGAGATCACGTACAGATTCTCAAGTATTAAAATACATGCCAATAATGTTTTATTCTTCTCCCTACACAACACACCCTTCCTACCAAGGCCCTTCTTCCCACCCCGAGTTTTCTTTCTTTCTTACCCACACAGACCAAAAGGGCTCAGATTCACTGAAGTCAGAAGCGTTGGACACACTAAGAGTTTTACAGCATCTTATCAAAACTATCTAAACAGGCTGAATCTGTAAAAATTGACAGGAAATCTCACCAAAGCAAGCATACATTCTTTTGCTCCTTATGGTACATCAGATATTCCTACAGTATTTTAGCTCGAGAATGGACATGAAAGAAATTCTGCTTCGTGTCCTGCGAAGGCTTCACACAACTGGCTTAACATCCTCAGAAGAGCAGGAGTATTCCAACAGACCCCACATTTAGGTGCTCTGGCTGGCCCTGTCCAGACATATCTCTTCTCCTAGAGGCTATACTGAGACCTCAGCCAGCATGCACACCTTTTTTCCCCAGTTGCAGTACCAGCTACCTCCTGCACTTGGGTTAATCTCTCAGTTGTGCCAGCTCAGCTGGCTACAAGGTAAGACTGTGAAGTGCATCAGGAACTGATCCAGCTGAAATATAACCTGTTCTTTCATCATTTTTCCTTTTATTTTTTGTGAAGCTGTCTTTCAACTGAATCAGTGCCCTGATGCATTTTACTACACAGCCACACAAACGCTGTGCTGGCACAATAGAGTGGAGAGGCACTGGGCACAGACCGCTAAAATCAGCTTACATAGCAGGGCTGTCTAATATTTAACCACAGCCATAAGCTTCTAACTCTGGTCCTCTGAACTGCAACCAAATTAGATATAGGAAGCAAAGTAAACAGTGTGATGTCCTGCATCTATGTCCAGGGTTGTCGTCATCACTCACCAAAAACAGTTGGAAACATTTCACAGGTTTCATGGTTTATCCCCTTCGCTCATTCCATTTGTCCAAGTTTGAAATGTTGATCAAAAGTGTCAAAAACAACAACAACAAAAAAACTTGCAGAGAAGTTTGACTATCCCTATCTGAGCTGCTGCCAAAGCCAGAAAGATTATCAAAGCAGAGACATGTGTCTCAAAAACAGGTTTAGTCCACTGAAGTCAGTTGCAAGGCTTTCATCAATCTATGTAGTCATATAAATATTTATTTCCTAATACACAGAAGCAGATACACATTTACCTCAAGTTACAGAGATGGGAATCCTATCATCTCTGATTTGTAGTTAACAGAAATGTGACTCCAGAAGAATGCGGTGTAACCTGGCACCTCAGTAGTTTCCTAAACATACATCCCAAGAAGAATTAAGTAGTTTCATGACCGGATTTTCAAGGTTTAAATCCTTCAGAAAAAGGCATGAAGTATCATTTCTTACTTTTACTTAACTTCTGCAGTTTTGCAAAACATTTATCATCTCAGGGAGCATTTGTGTTATAACGATAAATACTATTGTCATTGTCCTTTTGTATGCAGCACCAAATGGTCTTGGCCTATGGTTTGCACAAGGATTACAGCAGCAAATGGATTTGCCTCAAATACCGTAATAACACCTTGCATCCCTTCAAGCTCACCATTACGCTGCTCTAATGCATCAAGAAACACACGCTGAGCTGCTATACAAAAACATAGTTTTCAATTCCCAAGCAGTATACAACAAAATAACAAAGCAAAAAATATGTTTGAAAATGGGACTCAATCTGTGCTTAAGAAAAGCTCAGTCCAGGGCAGGCGACTATTTCTCCCCTGAGCTCTCTGGAAGTCTCTGTAACTGTAGTCTTTCCTGTCCCTCTAGTCCCATTCATCCCTTCTCCATGGCAGGAAGTCTAAAATACTGGAAGTATGCTATTTCCAGTGTACAATCTTATGTATGCATCTTCCACTTTTTCCTCAGCTAGTCCGTACCTCATTTATGGCCCTTACATGCTACTGGAAAACAGTGTAAAATTGGTGTTGGCCTCTGTGCTGAAATACAAGTTGTTCGAAAGGCCATTGAAGTAAAGACAGTGGTTTCTAGCAGGTTGCATATTAAGAGCAAGTAGTGTTGTTCCTTCCTACAGGATGGGAGAACTGACAAGGACAGGCTGGTGCTGTGGACCTGTCTTTTCATGGAAGTCTTCCACTGAAATGATAGGGAGACACTGAGTATAAATTTCAGTGACTGTCAAGAACAGACTCAAAACAAGCAGGTTTTCGGCTGGCAAACAAGCAGAAAGAGAGGTTTGCCAGATTCCTCTGCTTTGGGCCCCTTTCTGCAGCCATAAACGACAGGAGCCACTTCTTTCTCTGAGAGATCTGATGTTGCTGCCAACTTAAGCTCCCATGATCAAAAAAAAACGGTCTCAGAGATACACTTAAGGATGTAAAACCTATTCACACTTCCAGTTCATTGCTAATTCTTCAACAACCCCTTGGTACCAAACCACAGTTGATCTCTTTCCCACTAAGTCATATTTTTACCGGTTGATCTCTGCAGGCACCAAATTCCTTTTATCAAATCAAAAGGGCTTTAACGGTGAATGATAGTTCAAGAGCTATTAATGCCACCCTGGATCTTCTTTCTCTCTGATCAGGAAAGGAATCTCCAGAGTTCAGTGAATCCCTAAGAAGTTGCAGTACTAATTTTACAGCAACAGCTGTATCCAGGTTATAAGAGCAGGCAGATTTCCTTGTCTTTCAGTAGCCTTCAGTGATGAGACATCACTTGTGTTGCCAAAATTAAAGAAAAAAAGTGAGTGGTTGGTGCAGGAAACCTAAGTGTTATTCATTTTCACTTAATTTGCAAAAGGGAAAGGAACTTTTCTTTCACCCAACTGAATGACAAAGCTCAGCCCTTGGTATCAGTGCTGATGGTCCCTGAACCAGGATTCAGCTGCCTATACCAGGAGAGGCAGTCTGAGGGAGAAAGGCTCTGTTTAAACATAAATTCCTTCAAGAATTGACAGAAATGACAAGCAAAATATATTGAAAATAAAAGTCTTGTGTTTATTTCTTTGCTGTAATCTGGGAATGCTCCTTTCATAAGATTTCTGTCTTTGTTAGTTGAAACATTATTCATTGTTATTGTAACAAATGTTTCAGAAATCAATTTGCTCTCCAGAAGGGACCCTCAATCACCATAAAACCAAATGTGAAGAGTGTTTCCCTGAAATGCAGAGGATTTATTTCCTTAACCTGCCAGACTTGACTGGGGTAACAAGCAGTTTCCATTTTAGCTGGGCAGGAGCCACTCCCTTTCAGCAAATGTCAAGGTGTGAAAGCCTAAGCTTTCACCATAAAATGCACAAACCACATTGGCTTTTGAAAAACCAGGTATACGTCATGCTGCCTTGCTATCCAGATCTCACCTCCTATCACTCCTGATATCACCAGGCAGGTGTTTCTTAGGAGGCGGTAGAAGGCAAGAAATCTTTAACACTCCATTTGGCTCCATCCACTCACTATAGCACAACTGCCTGGGATTTCTGGACATCTGACCACCTGCACCTCCACCCAGGACCTCTTAAAGCAGTTGCCTGTACCCACCTTCCCCATAGAAAAATCCCTCACCTCCTACAGCAGCCACCTGTCACTCTCCTGGTGCAAATATGTAACACAAGCAAGACCAGCAGAGTCTGCAGTGTAACAGCCCCGCAAAGTCATCCAAATGTATTTTTGCTTTAGTCTTTCCTTCCTTCAAAAATCAGATGCCAACATGACTCCCTGGGCTTGGAGTTTGTCAAAGCAGCCTGTCTTATAGACCAGCCCACACAGACAGGTATTGAACACCAGTTTCTCAGGCTGTAGAATAAGTAATATATACCAGAAACCTGTTAAGCTATTACAGTAAAAAACAGTGATGTGTAAAGATGATCCAAAGAATATTTAACAGTTTAATTCATTTTGTCATAAAACTGCAGTAAGACTTATCTCATAAAATGGAAATTTCTCAGATTCCGTATGCACTCCAGATAATTTAAAAAGCCCTGCTACACAAGACATCCATTTCAGCACAGGACAGCATGTCTGTTTAAAGCAGCTAAGGCAGAGAGTAAAGACAGGGCGGTGGGAACTGTGTGAAAGAATGCCAGCCCTGCAAAGAGAAGGCTCTTAGTAGCCTTTCCTGCCTGGGATTGATGGTGACAGAATAAATAACAGCTACTGCATGTTCAAAGCTTCTGGGTCAAAATCTCAGCCAACATAAATCATCACTTTTTTCCCTCTGATTTTGTGAGGGATGCTCTTTTTATTTCATATCATAACTGCAGTGATCACATCATCCCAGAGGGAGCTGGTCAGAGAACTGTGTGTTACTCACACTATGCAACTCCAGCGAAAACAAAATACTAGTGTTTAACATTGAAAGCACGGAAAAGGATTACAACCCAGGTAATAGAAAAGACACAATGTATTGGAAAGATACAGGTAAGGTTTTCATTTCATTGCCTACGGAAGGATGCATTATATATTATTTGCACTTCAAAAATTATACATCTTTATATATAGTGAAAATGAAGTGAAGTATCATCCCTGTGAAAGGAGTTATCTATTCAAATCAGAGGGGCATTTTTTTCTCCTGAATGTTCTTTGATTGTTGATTGAGTTTGTTTTTCAATTTTCACTATAATGAATCACAACAGCAAGTTGCACTGTCTCGAAGTCCACTACAAAGTGAGTTCCCATTTTGCAGTTATCTGTTGTCATGACAGTTCCTTTAACTAGAGAAAGGTAGTTCAAGATTTAGGTATAATTTCCAACTGCAAAGTCCATCAGCCAACAAGAATCTTCTTATTGTTTGTACTGGATGCTCAAGATAACAGAGTCTTCAAACTACCCTCCAGGAACCACAGGAATCACTATCTAAATACACAAGAATAAACAATTTTCACCTTTATTTTTAAAAAATAGGATTTATAGCTCCTTCCTTCTCTTCTTTCCCTCCATCTATCCCACATTCTTTTTTCTTTCTACTTCAACATCTTTCTGAGTTTTTTTTCTCTCTACAGTCCTACTTCGGTAACATCATAAATCACACCACTGCCACCCCCCCGCAGCTTTGACTTTTCTGAACATATATTTGCTGACTATTCCTGCTTCTCTCTTTCTTCATAAGATTGCTCCTCAGAGTGCAATTTTTTACTCCAAAAGGAGATGAATGTTTTCAAAAAGCCTGTTTCAACCCCAAGAGTGAAAGGGAACTAGTGGTGAGAGAGAGATTTGTGAAGAACTGTCAGTGCTTCTAAGCTAAGAAACTCTAAAACTATACAAGAAGAAAAAAAAACACAGCTTGGAGGAGTAAAAAGTGCAACCATAACAAGTTCAGGATAAGATATAGACGGCTGCTGTAAATCTGTTAAACCTTAATTTAGTGTGAGATGGTAGAATCTGTCCCTAAAAGAGGAGCTTGCATGGATTAATTTTCAAGGAAGACACCTCAAGCTTTAACCGCGATTCTCAAGACCTCAGTGAAATTTGTGTGACCACATCCTTGTCCATCCAGAATACAGAGTGTCGCGTCTTGAGGTGTCATCAGAGAAGGGCAAAGGAGCCCTTATCAGTGACATTTCTTACCTAACCATCACATTTGTTATTGGCTCCAGCTAATTCTCAGACCCCTATACAATTGCCCACACCCATGAAGTGAGGTAGGTCCTACGCTGAGGAACTCACAGCCAGCAGACAGACAGGAGCAGAGGACAGATGTATTCTGCCATTCTGCCTCTGAGAAATGACGTACAAAGAGATTAAAGGTGGGAGTTTCAAAGGAGTCCACACGAATTCCTCTCTTCACTAACTGCCTTTGAAAATCAAAGACTATATGCTTTGCTCAAAGTTACAGAGGAATTACACAGCAAGGCTGGATATTAAATTCAAGTTTTTGTGAATTCTTCTTTCCCATGGGAAGGAGTTGACACATCTGCAGCAGCCTCCTCAGAAAAGCATCCTTCCTGGTCTGTCTATACTACTCTTACTGGATTTTTCCTTACAACAGCCAAAAGCCACGATGTTTTTCCTTTTCTGGCACCACAGCCAACCACCCAGATAACAGTTGAGATAAATTCCAGAAGTTCCTTCTTTTATGTAGTTTTTCAAGACTCCTGCAGACTTCTGTCTTTGTTCTCTGTATCAGCCATAGGTATATGCTGAACAGAGAGCTTTAGAACTGCTTTACTTCCATGCATAGATCTCAGGATAAATTTCTGAATGTTTCTGGGATACTCCCACCCATGCTGCCCAGTCCTAAATCCCATGAGTTCCACCCAGAGTGCGTGGGATCTTTTCTCCCGATATTGAAGTAACTTTGACATCCTGCTTGCTTCACCACTTTCTTTGAAGGCCCATAACAAACATACCATAACAGTTTTATATCTTCTACTTGACCTTTGGAGCTGTTTAAGCTTCTCCGAGATAGAGACTCTCTGATTTACACTCTAATGCCTTCCAGTCTAAACTAACATGATTCTTTTTAAAATGCCCAAGTTTAAATTATGGATCACTGTATCCAGAATGCTGCTGCAAAACCTCTCCCTGAGTTTGGTTCAAGCTCACTGAATGCTTTTTCTTGTGTTGCACTCATTAAATTGCCTTCATTTTGTGTCCATTTTTAAATTCCATTTGTGCTATTTAAACATCTTTATAACTGTCATTTTCCTGACAAATTTGATCTGCAGGAAAAGAAAGGCTCTGGGCTTGGCCTGTTCTCTCAAATGTTTTGTTAAGCAAGTTTGTTTGTTCGAAGACACCACTGAATAAAAATGCAAGGCAAGTGAGTACACTCACATCTGACTACTTTTTTAAATCAAATTCTGTGTTCATGAAAGCAACAGTCTTGACAAATGGGAAAGCAAGCATCCTGGTGTAGGCACACTATTAAAAACACCAGAAAAAGAAAATGGACATTACCCAGATCAATACCTCTCCTAGGACCTATCATAGTGTGAGAGGTATGATCCTCATTAAGGCTATGATGGTAATACGGAGTCCTTTGACTTCTGTGCTACGGTTATCATTGCAGACTTTATTGAAATCCATTGGCAATGGACATTTTCACAAGAACTGAGACCAACAGATCAATTTAGAGAAACCACTAAAGAGACACCAACCAGTGGTAATAGCTTTCAAACTCTCCGCACCCCAGATTGAAAGAGAAGGTCTAGATGGTAAAAGGCTAAAAGTCTCATTACACCACATATCTATCACCAGGCTCTACCCAGTTTTCCATGATAGCTTGTACTCAAACCTCCGTTTCATTGCCATTTTAAAATATCTTTTAATCCACTTCAAAAAGTCTGTGAAGTACCTGTCAAAGGAGTGGCATCATACAGACGCCTGAGATTTCAGATTAGATAATTTCACATAAAGTTAGTTAAAAAGGCATCTGGAAACTTTCACAGTTTAAAGAAAGCCCTATTGAAAGGTTCATTTGTGTCACATACTTAAAATTATTGAAGGTGTTCAATTCTCTGACAAATTGAATGAAACACAGGCATAATCCTGCAGAGGAGTCTGTAAAAAAAAAAGATTCTTGCTCCATCTATAAAATGATCAGTTAATACCCATGGCCCATTCCTTCAGATAAGTAGCCAACCTCTCTGACGTCAATGGGCACAGCAGGCTCTGTACACCGTGTTGACTGCAGACCCAAGGCCCACTGTGTGACACCACATCAGAAAAAAGCAGCTAGCCACCAAGCAGAAATCAGATAAAAAAAAAATCCTATGAAGAGAAGGATATGAAAATTTGCTAGACAAAATCATCACGTTTTGTCCCCACACATTTTGCGGTTTTAGCACAAGCTTTACATATCAAAAACTTTGATGGAGGAAAACAAAAGAGAGAAAAGAGAAGAGTTAGACCCATCCCTGTAGAATTAATTAGTTGTGGAGAGTTTTCCCCCTATAAAAAATTCAAATAAATTGATTCTGTTAGCCCATATACAGAGCCCGGATGTAATTAGTGTGATGATCAATATATCAGTAGGAAACAGCTACTTAAGTGCACCCAGTGCAGTTGTAGATTTAGGACAAGTGAAAGGGGCGTACTCAACAGCAGGAAAGAGTATAAATGCAAATGAAGCTCATAAAAAAGAGTGAGTGGTTCTGGCTGTGCAAGCTGCTCAAAATTCATCTTTTTTTTTTTTTTTTGAAATGGAGAAAAGAATAGGCTGTTGTGAACTACCCATACTTGGCTAACAACCTTCAATGTGTACCATAGACCTTCATTCCTTTTCCCACTTCAAGACTTGTCAAAAAGTGCTGCTACTTTTCATCTCTCCACTAATGCACAATAAAAAAAGTTCTAATAAAATGTGCACCTGTCACACTCATATTTTTAGTGCTAAAATTACTCCCTGTTGTGTACAGAGTACCAGCTGTGCCAGCAGTTTCAGTGCATGACTGACATGCTCAGAGGCATCGGTGGCTGAAGGTAGCTTGCCTCAGATTTGATTCTGATATTCTCTCCTTACAAAGGAACTTCAAAAAATGCAAGCTCAACACTGACATGGTGGAACATCTCCAACGGAGTGATATCTCAGAACCACTTTTTCTTTCTCCTCTCCTTCGAATATTTAAATATTTCAATACAAAGGAGAATTGGGATTTCTTCTAGAAAACTAGAAATAGGTTTCCAGAATAACCCTACGTAATAGCTGGTTTACTGCTTTCCCTCGGGGGAAAGAAGTAAAACAGGAACTCCTATTGAATGAAATGGAGATGCAGGTTTTGCAGAGTTTGGGTGCTGACTGTTTTTCTTGAATCGTGAGACACCTTTTGGCAATGTATTTGTGAAATCACAGTAAACTTCACCTCACCATCCTCTAAACACAGGAATAGTACAAATATAATGAACTGAAAACAGCGTTATGTGTTCTATATTATTCTTTCGGCCATGATACTCCTGTAAGGACGGAGGCATCTGACTCCTGACACTTTCCCGGCCACCAAAAGCAAGAGAATGAGATGGTAGAAATAAATATGCCTGTGGTAGAGATTCACATTCATTGCCCCGCTTGTAACTCATGATCCTCTGAGCTATGTACAAAGAAAAAACGTGAAAGTTATGACTGAAGCAGGGAATAACTGATTGGGATCAGTTTATCCATTGCTCTGTGGCGAAGTGCAAAGGCCCACATCTTACTTAACTCACTGGCATTGCATAGTTTCTACAGACTTGGTCCTTAGGCAGATGTAGAGTAATCTTCCATAAAATACCCATCTCTGTGCTCTGATCAACCATACCCATCAGACCTTGAGTGAGGGATGTGCTTCACACAAACCTGCAGATAGCAATAAAAGCAGGAAAAGACCTTAATTGTTTGATCTCATCCTCTAAAAGTCCGGCATCTTCTTGGCTTTCAATATCCCACAATTCTTCATCTAAAAATGAAGTTCTGTATTTCCTCTGCATGGAATTCTTTTCGACTCCGTGTTTCTCTTGGATGATGGATTTAACATCACTTTGATTTCAATCCCACCTTTATAGGAATTTCAACATACATCTTTCACAGCAGTCACTATCACTAAGACACAGTTTGAAGTGAACAATTTGGTGTCAGAAGCCACAGCAAGATTTACAGGAACACCTCCACAGTTTCACAAGTCAGAGTCTGCCTTAACAAAACCTTTAAGCAAGCACTTAATGTTTGATCTGTGGACAAGCTCTACAAATGAAATCAAATTAATATAACTAAGCTACCAGATTTATCCGTATATTTTGGCATAAGGAAATGAGAGACAGAGGCTAGCTCAAGCTATCTGCAACCCAAGAGCTGTTACCAGGCTGCAAGCTTCACAAGATACTCCTCAACCCCAAAGTGTCTCTGACCCTCTCTTCTATCAATGCACTATTCGTAGCAACACTGAAGGGAAGGTCAGAGATGCAAAGCAGAGAGGTCATTGTTCAGGGAATTCTACATGTGAATTTCCATATTTTCTAAAGTTTAAGAAAGGTCTGCCCTAAGAATCCAGGATTTTCAATACACAGCTTTTTCAAAGAGAAAGCATATTTTCTTTTAAATATTCTTTACCCCACAGTTACTGATAAAGCTTTATCATGTCACATGAAGCTGAATTATGTTTTTGCATGGAAATGTATACATCCACTAGAGAGAAACAGGCGGTGTGTATTCATATATTTCAAATCAGAGGATTTAACCTCTGAAAAGAGATGTCAAAGTAGCATCGAAGCATGGAGCTGCATTCAACACTTTCACACTTGGTTCACAAATAGCCAATTAGGTTTCTGTCTGAACCACAGTACCTCAAATTTATAATTAATCATTTGTCAAAGTTACAAGGAAAATAGAGCACCATATTATTTTAAACAGTTGTAAAAAAAAGATGTTGAGGTCTTATGAGAGAATTTCTTAGCTCTGAGCAGCAATATCAGGCTCTTCTTCAGTGAGGAGTTAGTAAGGACCAATACAATGTCTCCATAGCAGCATATTTTAGCTCAAAATAAAGACAGAAGGAACACACAATATTTAATATAAACTCAAAATTGATTGCTGTAAATGACATCTAATTTTGTAAAAAATAACTCGTTAGGAATCAACCCACATTTCTTCTCCAGTTCTGATACTAAGATTGATTCTTTAAAGACTCAAATATATTTTGAAAAATACTTTTTTCCCTTTCTTAACTGCAAGTGGCTAATGACCTCTCTTTGTCCAGGAATGTGAGAGCCTGTAGTAAATTTTAACAGCTTTAATTAACAACATCATATAAAGGAACAAATGCTTATAACTGCTAAGGATGCAGAAACCCTACCAAACTAAACTGAAACTGTTTTCTCCTAATTGGGGATATAATTGGAATGAATCCCCTAGGAATTTTGCTGTTCCTTGTACATAAAACCCTATTACTGTTTGATTCCAAAACAAAGATACGTTCCTGGATATTCCCATAACCCTAATCCATACAGTTCTGTCCCTAGCGGGTACACAGGTGCTCACAAAAAGTAAAGGTCCCTATCTTTTTAAAGCAGCTTTAATTGATAAGACCCAGGCAGACTGCAGACAAACACAGCGACACAGTAGGAAAATGACCTCTTTCTCACTTTTCCAGTGGGAAAAAGATAGAGGTTATTTGGCTCAAAGAGTAGCTGCGAGGTTAATTTCAGAAAATGAGATTTGTCTGAAGGCTGAAATGATACTCTTTCAGTACCAACAGCTGCATACTGCTATAATTTGGGACCTTATTCTACTTGCTATATATTCTTTTAAACAGATCCACTGCACACAAGAATGGTTGCCAAGATTTATTGCCTGATGTTATCTGCCTAATTCCAGTATTTCTAGAAGCACAGCCACATTCTTCCTTGCAGCATTGGGCAAGTCCAACACAGAGCTCGGTTTTACACTGCGCTTACATGGGAGCAATCCTATTGAAAGAAACAGAGGCACAGCAAGGAGAGGGGAAAACCTGCAGCAGGAAAGAGAACAGAATACAGCCCTCAGAACCAAAACCTTATTTGCCATAAAAATTCAGAGAACCGCCAAAATCAAATTCATTTTTTGGCAAAGCAAAGCATCTCAGAACTAGTCCAAAAAGCCTCCCTGTAAAGAGGACAGACTTTTAATACTTCTTGAACACAAAGTAATCACCTTTTAGCCCAGTCTAATGTTTTATACAGGGGCCACACTTAGTAGGACACTGGAAGAGACAGGCAATCATCGAACTAGTTTACCACCCGCAGTTCTTGCTTTCAATTGCTTCCTATGCACAGAGATAAAATGCATCCAAACTCCAAACGAGCTTACACCGACTGGGACTGTCCCTCACCAGAAGTCTCAAATCCAGTTGCAGCCCAGTATAGCATGGAGTTGCAGCCTCATTTTGAGGACAGAAAAACAAGTCTGAAGGCAAGATGTCTAGCAAGCTTGTTGGAGCAGCAGCACAACTACACTGTGGTTGAGATTGATTTATTTTTAATAGAATTGGGAATATTCAGTCTTTAAAACAACTGGCAGTGGCAACAACTACTAAAAATAGTATGTAAGCCTACTCCGTTAATACTCACAAAACTCCCCTGACCACACACAAACGCAGACAGGAGCAGATAGACAAAAGTTGTCTTAATAAGTTTATTGTTTTACTACTCTCTCAAGCTATGCAGCACAATTTGGTTTACAATGCATCATTAAAAATGCACCCTCCAAGGATTTCTGATTGTTTGAGTAACATAATTATCAGTGTTAACACTCCTTTTTATTGTTTTGACAGTCTCAATTCCACTGCCATCTCATTTGAGGATCCTCCAGCCAATAAAGGAATGAATATTTCTCACCTGCTCTCCTTCCCCAAATAAGGTGCATAATTTATAGAGGCATGATTTAAAGTTTCAGACACTTTTAAAATAGTGAAATTATACTAAGACACTTCAAAAAATCTTAAACCCTCAGGATAAAAAAGGAAATCCTGCAAAATAAATGGTTCAAGCGAGGCTGTTTCCATTCAGGTCTCTTCTATAGCTTGAATCATACAGACTCATATTACAACCCCATTTTTGACATGGAGCATTTTCTATGGAAATAAGGCAAAGCAAAATAATCTAAAATTTCTCAGGCAGTTTGCTATCAACTGCTAGAACAGCTGTATGAAAGAATGTACCTGTGAATGGGCTTGCTAGGATACCTCGTGCCAAATCCTCGACCAGTGTAGTGCAGAAGTTCCGTTAGCACCTTTCTGCTGACGTCAGTGAAATCATACCACCGAATGCCCATGGAGTAGTAACATTTTCCCATCAGTTTCAACTCGCCCCTTCTTGAGCCACTCTTTACCTGCTCTTAAGTTGTCGAGCGAGAAGTAACTTTGAAACAGGTATTGGCATTTGAATTCAACATTCCCCTTTATTTTCCTACTGTGTACTTCGTTATTACATACTAAGCATTAACAACATGTGCAGCAATGAGAGAGAGATGGGACTCTCGTTTGCTCAGTGTCACAGGCCTTTCTCCTAACTGCACAACCATCCTTCCCCCATGATCTGTCGTGCCAGGGCCATACGTGTTTCCCTTGGTCACAACGATATGCCTGAGACCATCCATACCAAGTACCCTCACAACATTTTTTTTTCTTCTCCGTACACAGCTTTGCTGTTTAAGCCCAATCTAGGATGGGCTTTGCAAACCAATGAACCTTCAAAGCAGTGGGAAAGCACAACCTGCACAGTATACAGGAGAAATGGGAGGTTCAGACAAATCTTCCAGTTATACACAAACAGTTCAAGCTGCCTTTCAGGTCATCATTTTTCAGACTCTGGTAACAGCACAAAATCCATGCAGTATCCCTGTAGGGTGGAGAGATGTGAGGTTTCTGAGCTAAGTAGCCACATAAAAAATACTACAAATCAGCTGGGAAATAAGAACTACCAGATTTACACTCATATGAAAGGAGTTAGGGAAGAATCAGGCCCACAGTCTTCAGTAGAGCTATATACAGCCTCCTAACTCCCATCCTTGTGCCTGATCCATGAGTGTGGTGCTCCTCTCCTTTGTGCTCTACCGCCAGTCTTTCACATAGCGGGCTCTGAAACAGTTATGTCAAACAGGGATAAGTAACCTGGCACTAAATCATACTCAGAGGACTTATTGAATGGAGGATATTATCAATATCACCTCTATCACAGATAAAAAACTATATATAGGGATGAGTACTGTATAATCCATTCACTGTTTTATAGACCCAGAATTCCCCTGAGAAGAGCACAAAATCCACATGATGACCCTGAGTGTGGAGTTCTGCACTCGGATATCCAAGCTGGCTGGATGTCTACAGTCACAGCTAGGCAGCCAGCTCCCAGGAGACCACACCTCTGAGAAGGCTTCTCTGCCTTGTTTATTCCAGCAAGGATGTGGAGCATCTTGCATGCATAAAGTGGGTCACAGTAACACTTGTCTATTGTGGCACTTCTATGCACTACTGACACACTGGACAGAAAGCTTCCACCTTGAGGGAAATCAAGTCCTTTCAGGATATCTGAACAACAGACACGTTAGACCCTTGGATTCAGCCATGGCTTTCAGAGTGATGAAGCTATGCACAAGCTGCTCCCCTTTTCAAGGATAAACGCACACAGAACCAAGTATTAGCTGAAGTATTTACACACGCAGGGCCTCTTGACACATTGGGTGGCCAGCATTTCCCCTGGAGCATGTTCCATTGAAAGGCTCAGGCTGGCAACTTGCCAGCACTGGTGTCATAATTTGCTGGGTCTGGGGTTCACTTCCTTGCTTTGAGCCGAGCAAAGTTGCTTCCACCTCCTCTCTGCATTTCTCCAAAGGCAAACAAAGATTTGTACATAAATAAATGGAGATTGGACCCTAGGCAGTGTCTTACACCTCTGGGCAAGAAATACAAGAGCCAGGTTATATCTTCACGGAATCAAAGAATCACAGAATAGTAGGGGTTGAAAGGGACCTCTGTGGGTCATCTAGTCCAACCCTCCTGCCGAAGCAGGGTCACCTACAGCAGGCTGCACAGGACCTTGTCCAGGCAGGTCTTGAATATCTCCAGAGAAGGAGACTCCACA
>Ga0065711_1026966_pt1 | contig 56272 bp, 27 predicted proteins | sample Hoacrofraction12_FD_59098 | JGI IMG/M metagenome (GOLD analysis project Ga0065711, IMG submission 59098) | Hoatzin crop microbial communities from Cojedes, Venezuela - Epithelial fraction 12 v2 (version 2) | ecosystem: Host-associated > Birds > Digestive system > Esophagus > Crop | place...
TGCCTGGAACCTGATGGAGAGAAAAAAAAAAAAAAAATCTACAGTCCCTCTCCCTGCACCCGTTGCTTCTTCAGTCAATTCCTTTTCAGTCATAAAAAAGGTCTGTCGGCACCCTGAGCCCACGTGTCTAGTACAATCCTCTCGGGTCAGAAGAGTACCTATGCTATTCTGTCCCACACATTCTCCCGCGCTTGACGTCACATCTCCTGCACTTTTCTGCAGCATCTGTGACTCCTCTCCATGGGTCCCAGGCAGCCGTTTTGCCCTGTCAGCTGGGTAGAACACAGGCTGGGTATGACCACCCACAAAACACAGACATAAAGTATTGGCTGTAACACATGGATGCAGGAGCCAGTTGCTTCTATACAAATGGGTAACGGCCAATTTCATCCCAGCAACGATACCAATACCCTTTTGCTCCTCTACCTAGATAGCGATTCTCAGTACAACAATTTCATGACACTTTTTACACATGAAAACCTCAAGTCTGGTCAAATAGTGTTGAAACTGGGAACACATACAGAAAACTACTGGAAGGGAGAGTGATAGATGGACAGAGAGTGCTTCCATCTCTAACAGCACTTTTTATCAAAGAAAAAAAGTAACAGAATAGTGAATATGAAGGAGCATCTAACGACTCGTCACGGCTTTCTAGGAATGTATCATACAACTCAAGGATGCACAAGCACGAATTTTGCCTCTTCACAAAAGCAAGTGGAGCTACAAAAAACTAAAAGAAACAAAAAGGTGAGTTTCTAAAACACGGCAGACTCAGCAGTCTTACACTTTCTTCTGAGTCAGAGGTTTTGAGTTGTTGGGTAGCTCACAGGTAAAAGAAGGAAAAGAAAATCAGCTATCTGACCATGCTAAAGAAGTGTGAAATTGGTGCATTCAAAAAACCCACGCAAATGCCAAAGTGGAGTAAAGGAAAAAAAAAAAAGTAGTTTAACAGCTATGTGTTTGACATATGCGAAGTCAAACAGAGGAAGAATATTCAAAGCCTTCCTAAAAGACTGGAGATGCTTTAGTTAAATATGCAGTGCAAGTCTGTGCAACGCTTAATTAGAAACCAGACAGCAATAGGAATAAAAGACTCGAAACGAAGGGAAAGTCCTTTTGCAATTTTAAGACTGTTAGAAGTTTCAAAAGAGAAACTAAGCAATGGACTAGTGTTAGAGGGAAAGTGCAATTTTACCATCGTGAACTGCACTGTCTATCCATGGACATACATATATGTATAGGCAAAACAAAACAGAAGGAGAAACTTGTGAAATACAATGAATATATGCTAAGAATCAGCATGAATGAAAACACAAGCGTACTTCAGAAAGAGATTTAATATCACCCAGCCTTTGCAGGAAACTGATACATTTGTCAGAAGCATTCTGACAAAGCTGTGAAGATAAAGAATGAAAACATCTTAAGCAAAAAAAGTGTATATACATATACATATATTCTGTATAGCAAAGGCAAAAAAGAACTTTCACGGGAATTCCTACTGATTACTTAAACAAGGTAAAGCTTTAATCGTGCCATGGTGTACTGTGGGGGACATGTTCTACTTGTTAATGTTTTGTACGAATAAGATTAAAACCATGATTTTGAAAACGTAAGCCTAAATGTTTCAGAATTTAGAGTACCTATTATAAAGCTAAAAACATGTCACGTACTAGGTTTCATTAAGAGTTGATATCTTAAAAGAAGTTGAGGCAATGTAGACAGAGATAAAATCCATAGATAAAGAATGCAATAAATACAGAAATAGAAAAGGAAAAAAAAATTCCCTAGTAATAAACGTGTAAGAAAGAAAACACTGGTAGTGCAATGATAAACAGTCTTACGCTGAGTATGCAAATGTGATATAATTATAGATTAATGGTACAAAATGGCATAATTAGTTTGGATATGCTATATTGTTATTCACAGTTTCCAAAAGTAGCGTTATTAAAGAATACGGCAGCTAAAGAAGTAATCTCATGCTTGAATTGATATTTGCTGACATTTCAAGTGTGGGAACAACGGATAATGAACTGCAATTTGATTGCTGTGTTATCAAGTGTGTTTTAAAAACGTAATATATACCCATATGACTTCAAGCCCAGTGTACACCCAGTCCAATGGTCCTGTGGAAGTTGTTAATTATTTTAAACAACTAAGAGAATAATAATGAAGTTCAGAGTCACATGTGACATCATTAACAGCACAGCATGTTAATGAATAACCCAAATACAAAGACTTTCTGGTATTGACCTGTTGCTCAGTCTGTTGCTGAGAACAAGGCCATCCAGAGGAGGTCTGGGGAGCTTGCTCAGTGAATTCCAGTGGGAACAAGAATAGCCATCTTCTGTTTCTTCCACATGAGGAGGAAACAGAGATGATCTCTAAATTCCAAAGAACTGAAAGAGAACAAACTGCGGAAGAGCCAGCACAGAGCGCTTCACGGAGAAGACTGAGCTTTAATGCAGAGGTTAACACCCATAAGGTGCCTCAGAGATCTTCAAAACAAAGGAGGCAAAGCAGGAATTGATTGACAGCCCTTGATTTTTATGTTATATTACCACACATTTCTACGTTTCCTTTGGAAGAAGAGCTGTAAAGTTATCTGGGCCACAAAGAATTTCATATATTCTGATCCCAGTTGTCAACTGTCACTGCTACTTGACAGAAACAAGACACAAAGACATGCAGACCTTTTCTCCTTTCTACCAAACATATCAGCTAATGTGTTATTTTATAAAAAAAAGAAGTAAAATCTCTAAACGATCATTCTTTTTAAGCAAATGGAATATGATACTATTGGGTTGACACATCTATCTTCCAAAAAGCCAATAGTCAAACTATGCAAATTTAGAAGCTTTATACAACAGTGTTACGAACGTAGATAAGCCTACATGTATTCTAAAAAGTTTTCTTCTGTACTTTCAAATGTCTTTTCACAATACATAGAATCTACTTTGCTCCTATAAACAATTTTCGTAATGCAAACACATTCTTCATAAATACCAATTTCCTGGAAAGAGCATTTTTCATAAATGTCTTATATGGCAAAGAGCAAGTCAATGCCGTATCAGATTATGTCTGGTAAGCAGAGCAGCCGTACAAGGAACCAAACAGAAAAAGAAAAATCCATACTTCTGTGCTGTGCAACATACATGAACTAATCCAGGTGTTCAAAAAGAGATTTCAAAGTGTATTCTTTCTGCTGCTTTATAAAATAAAACTTTTTTATTTTTCTGATATTCTTTCTTAGTTTTTGGGAGCTCTGTTTAGGTTTTGAAAACCAAAAATACCAGTGGTGCTTTAGCACTTAACCAAGGCTGGAATTTTTTGCAGCCTTTTCTTTGTGTTATTGTCCATTGAGCCAAAAGTTAAGGCAGCATGACAGTGATACCAGGAGAAGGTAAATACATCCAATCCCAGCTGAATTCCTCCAGTGTAGCATGTCATGGGGTTTATGCTTCAATTCCTGGCTTCAGCAGCCATCTAGGAGAAGAATTTTTTTAAGCACACAGATGTCTGGACCAAGCTGATGCCTGGGAAATTTGAGCTAAACGCACTGCTCTAGTCAAGCAAAGCTTTTTTTTTATTTTTTTCTCCTGAAGGCTAAAAGAGTTTGCCATCCTTTCTATCAACATTTGAATTTAAAGAATAACTTGCTTTCTTTTACCTCTCTTGTTTTCAGATTTCCATATACCTCCATAATGATGTGATAATCACCTTGCAAATATGTCCAAGAACTGCATTATTCTTTTTAAATTTATTTCGAAATTGAGCTTATGAAGGTTTGCTTTCAAGTCTGTTGCCATCATTGCAGTAACAAATGATACTTTGCCTTGAAAAATAGTCCTGACTGAAATATTTAGCAACTCCTTCGTAATTCACAAGCTGCATGTGACAAGTTACATTCATTTAAATTTTCAAGTTAACTGATTGTAAATCATTTTCATTTTTAAAACACATTTGCTGTAAGCATATAAAAGTATTTCTAGCAAAGTTATATTAATTACCTTACACTTAACTGGTTAAAATTAATTTAGAGCAAATATTTTTTTTCCTCCCTGTCAAGAGCTTCCTGTGTTGCAAAGAAGACAAATGAGGAAAAAAATGCTATTTTTTTCAAATAGTCTGCAAATCTGCTGCTTATTTCTGCAGCCCCTGAGCCTCTCAATAATATCTTGCTGACTTGAGCTAAATAAATTCAAAAGTTTATCCTACTGTTCTTGGTTGTCTTAATAACACCGTAGATATTTGAATATCTTAAGAAGGACTTTCTTCATAATAGTGTAAAAGAAATTGTTTTCCTTGAAAGTAAAGTTTAGAACAAGAAGATATTAAAGCAAAAAATTAAGTAACAAGAAACATCCTCAGGAATCATTTAGTAATGACCCCATCTTAGATAAACAAAACAAAAAACATTTATCTCATTTCTTTGCCAAGTAGGTGGGCTGCACAGTTCCTGTACTAAAGTGATAACAGCTGTAATTTCGTCAAAATTTAAAACAGAAGACAGAAGCTAAACTATTGATTATTAGTCTAACATGCCTTCCTTCTAATACATAGTGTCCTGTCAAACTGCACTAGAATCAGCATCCACCAGGCATACAACAAACACGAAAATATGACTTCTAGCTCAAGAGAACGATACGCCACCAAGCACAGAACGCTGAGAAGGTACGAACAATGTGAAATGCTTCTGTATGCTTGAACTTTCCTCACATTTTTTCCCTAAACACGCACCATGGTCACTCCCAGAGGCAGACCCCTAAGTCAGATGGACATTTGTTCTGACGCTGAAACATCCTTGTTCTGACGTCTTTAAGAATGTCCCCTCTCCAGGCTCCTTCTCTGAGCTCTTTCTTCTAGTAATGTTCATTGCTATGGCAGCTGCACTTTCACTGAGTTAGTACCACGTTATCAACTCATCTAAATTACTGGTTAGAAACAATTCTATGAAACAAATGTAAATCTCTCTCAGGGTAAGCAAGTTAAGAAATAGTACTGTTCTCTTTTATCATTGCTTATGCTGATATTTCATGTACTATTTATGCATTCATGCTTGAGTTAAAATGTACCATGATTAGTCCTCCTATCTCATTTTCCATGGTTCTAGTCTTATTGGTGCACCAACAGCGTGAAACACTGTTTCCACAATCTCACTGAGAATCTTAGTGATGAGATACCTTCATGATAATATTGTTGGGACACGAAGAAGAAAATAAACATTTTATAATCTGTTTAATCCATTTAAGTAAAAAACAAAAAAAGTATTTTGTGCATTTTAGCTCAAACAGGGAAGTCTATAGATACTTGTCGTTCTTGGTATATCCCTAGAAATATCTTCTCCCAAGATGGACATGAGGATGCAGAAAATCAACCATAGGCATAAGTATTTTCATGTCCTTCAGGCACTACTCATTGACTCATCTGTACTGATACTTCCTTCATTCCCCTTTTCCAATGATTTAGTCCTATCTAAAAGCATCGATTTGATTGTTCCATTTATCAGACAATAAGAAATGTGTCAACTCTTCATAAATTATATATTCTAGCACTACCAATTTCAGAAAGTGATTAATCTTGTTCCAGAAACTGCAAGAAAGGCTTTTCCCATACAAGATAGTCACGCTTCTAAAAACTGAATCTTCAGAATATCTTCTTCATGAAGGATATTTTGAAAGATATGACTGACTCACGGACAGTGTGAGTGAAAATGCCATGAACAAGGGTATTTGAATGTTAACAGATCATTTCTTTGTAGGAAACTCTAATATTCCAAGGCATTCATTTCTATCATCAATCTACTAGTAGATAGTGTAGACAAAGATAGACTCAATGTGTAAAGAAGACATAAAAACTATATCATTATGAAAACTGAATTCAATTTTAAGTAAAAGTCCTTTATTAAACAGATTATCATCAAGTGTGTCACTCATCTCAGCCTGCCATGTGCTTCCCTACTGTAGTAGACATTTTGAGCTGGCAGAATCACAAATTATATTTGCTATTCATACCATGTTGTCCTTTGTTTCACAGCACCTGACCATACAATCTTCCATTTGGACCTTGGTTCAAATACGGGCATGACTTAAAAGTGATCAGCAAATAGGAAAGAAAGCAGACATAAATTTTACAAGGCTTTCTATTCATTATGTTTTTTTAAACCTATGGAAATAGATATCAACAGACTATTGCTAGAAAAACATAGGAGATTAGGAAGGAAACTAAAAAGAAAAATCAAGTCATGTTAGAAAAATAAATACATAAATAAAACCTGAGAAAACAACTCAAGTTAGTGACCTCCAAAACATCTGGTCCTTAACTGTATATAAGTCCAATAAAAATAGAAGGTGTTCAACACAGGCATTTTTAGAAGTTTTACTTATCGTGGGACCTACTGTATAGCCTGCCAAGAGAAATTTGTCCTGCTCTTTACAAGAGGAACAGGGGGGTATTATGCAGATAAAGGAATTAAGACCTCTGAAAAAGTGAAGTCCTTTCTTGATGTTACCTGAAATGTTTGTATGGACTTGACAACTTCTTGCTTATCTGTGCTGCAGAAATGGTCATGGTGTTTTGTGCACAGTTTGCAGGGGAACAGCGTTAACTGTGTGTTTTGATTTGGCCTGGATAAACGCCAGGGGCCCACCAAAACCACTCTATCACTCCCCCTCCTCAGCTGGGCAGGGGAGAAGGGAAATATGATGACAGGCTCGAGGTCGAGATAAGGACAGGGAGCGATCACTCACCAACTACTGTCACGGACAAAACAGACTGAAATTGGGGAGAAAAGGAAAGTTTAATTCATCACCAATCACATCAGAGTAGGATAGTGAGAAATAAAGCCAGATCTTAAAACACCTTCCCCCCACCCCTCCCTTCTTCCCGGGCTCAGCTTCATTCCTGTTTCTCTCCCTCCTCCCCCCAAGCAGTGCAGGGGGATGGGGAATGAGGGTTATGGTCAGTTCATCACACATTGTCTCTGCTGCTCCTTATCCCTCAGGGGGAGGACTCCTCACACTCTTTCCCTGCTCCAGCGTGAGGTCCCTCACGGGAGACAGTTCTCCATGAACTTCTCCAGTGTGAAACCTTCCCACAGGCTGCAGCTCTTCACAAACTGCCCCAGCGTGGGTCCCTCTACGGGGTGCAGTCCTTCCCTCCAGTGTGGGTCCCCCACAGGGTCACAAGCCCTGCCAGAAAACCTGCTCCAGCGTGGGCTCCTCTCTCCACGGGGCCACAGGTCCTGGCAGGAGCCTGCTCCAGCACGAGCTACCCACGGGGTCACAGCTTCCTTCAGGCATCCACCTGCTCCAGTGTGGGGTCTCTTCCACAGGCTACAGGTGGAGATCTGCTCCATCATGGACCTCCATGGACTGCAGGGGGACAAACTGCCTCACCATGGTCTTCCTCAGGAGTTGCAAGGGAAGGCTCTCTGCTCCGACATTTCGGGCACCTCCTCCCCTCTCCTTCTTCACTGACCTTGGTGTCTGCAGAGTTGTTTCTCTCACATCATCTCACTCCTCTCTCTACACTGCTGTTTCACTGCAGAGTGTTTTTTTCTTCCCTTTCTTAACTATGTTATCACAGAGGTGCTACCACCATCGCTGATTGGCTTGGCCTTGGCCAGTGGCAGGTCTGTCTTAAAGCCAGCTGGCACTGGCTTTATCAGACATGGGGGAAGCTTCTCGTAGCTTCTCACAGAAGTCACCCCTATAGCCCCCCGCTAAAGAAATCTTGCCACACCAACCCATAACACTGTGCAAGTGACCATTGCAGACAGCAAACATGACCTAAGGGCTGGATGTATTACATCTGATAGCACCAGCAAACAGCAGAGTCCTCTCTGAGCCACCTGATGTCAGTAATCCATTAATACAGTAGCCCTTATACAATAGCCTGTATTGATTCTACTCCTTTGATATTTCTGTCCTCACTAAACATCTCAGAATTTGCCGAGGATATTGAGAGTTAAAAAAAAAAATAAAGAAAGAAAAGAGTTATTTAGTTATTTTATCACACCAATCATTTGAACAAGGGCATTCTTGGATTCTATTATCTTTTATGGATGTATTTAAGATTCTCATCACTGGGATACCCACAGGCCACAAAAACCACCTGCAAAAGTTTCATATCAGTTCAAAGCATATACACGTTTGTGTACGCACCTCTAAATGTCACGAGTAAGGAAAGATAAAAGCAAAAGTATTTTCATTCTCCACCGCGGTTTCAATCTGTGTGTTCCTTGTCATTCTCTTGCTATGAAAAAATATGAGACAAGTCCAAATTTCAATGCCCCATTTCCTTAAAAGGAGCATATGGCAGTTTACTGCAACAGATAGATCCAGGGAGGTGGGTTGCTAATAATAGAGACCCTAGGGAAGACTGGTTCATCGGTCAGAGAAGCACTTAGTAGGGAGAGGTCACATAAATTCAGCTGAACTAACCAAAATCTTCTGGCAGTCAAGGAAGTGGACACAGGTAAGCATCATTTGAGATGGCCTGGTGTATCCCATCAGCCTCTACACGTGCCCCTCCATAAGGGCGTGGGTGTCCTGCAGGTCTCACCTCTGACACCTCTGTGAAGGAAGCTTTACACAGGACTCATCACCGATATTCAGGCAATGCAAATGAGCGCTATCTGTCCATGCAAACATGATCAATTCAGATATCAGTTTAGGTGTCTTAGTGAGATGAATTTGGCTCCCCTTCTTCGCTTTATTCAAACAAACAGCAGATACTATCTTTCCCACTCATACAACATCGCCCAGACGAAACTGTATTTTCATAAATTTCCTTGCACAACTTAGCGTTTAGAAAATGACAAGTGAAAGAGCCACAAGTACTGTTCACACGTAGCTGCTAATCAGCCAGGAGTTACTACAAGCAAGTTTTATAAAGTTTTCTTCATTTGGAGGGACAGCTGGGCAGGAAATTAATCCCTGGAAAGTTTTTGAATCCTCTAAATCAGTGGTTTCCAAACTAGAAGTCCAGCCTTTAAGTATAGTCACAAACTTCCAAGACACAGATTTTTCCTCAGAATTAAACTAGCATCATGCTAATACAATATTACTATTTTGCAATTAAGATTGTAAGTAGAAAATATTTAGGAATAAACTCCCACATAGATGACACAAGTGCAAAACTAAGCATTTCAGCAATCCTCTTGGAACAATTTGGATCACAAAGAGTGCTGCAGCTGTCTACAACAGAGACATATTTCATGTATGAGTACCTAAAAAGTTTGTTCACCTGACTGGTTTTCACTTTATTCAAGTTTCGATTTGTTAGTTCAAGTTATGCCATTTAGAAGCTAGAACATCCTTTCCGGCTTTGGAAAGTGCATAGAGCTTAACTTCAGAAAGCTGAATAAAAATTAAAGGAACACGATAGGTGCAGCTTGTAATGAAACCAGAGCAGTTCTACTTATATGAACTCATTAGAAAGCTAAGAACTGTTTCTGCCTCACTAGTTGTGTGTTTTCTGCCCATGCGCCCTGAAACATACTGTGGTGCAAAAGTATACATGGCAAATAATTCTTCTTTCCTGCTGATTTATTTATAAGACATCAGCACTCACAAATGCTAAAATTTTACTGTATAGAGTGCCAATCACAGATATGCACTATGCAGAAAGGAAGAACAAGTCCTTGTTGCAGACTCTGCGAGTCAGAAGCCTTTTTACTTTTACAAAGTCTGTTCTACTGGGCCTGAAACACAGTGTCTGAAAACTCTTGAGGATGTCACCTCAGAGGGAGCACAAAATAATTGTAACCCCCAGTGCAACTGCAACTAACCCGACTCCAGAGTTTTTACTATACCTCTGTGCAAGAGCTTCTCCAGGATGATCCTTAGGCGCTGAAGAACAGGGGGTGAAATGTTGTATTTATAGATGTCTACTACCGGCACTTGCTGACATCTCCCAAATATCCCATCTGCAGGAGAGAGAAAAAGAAAAGGAAAAATATACATTTCGTTTTCCGAGAGGAAGAAATGTGTGATGAGATGCGCATTTCCAATGTATCCTAATTATACACTGAAGGAACCTTTTAAAAGGCACTTTAAAAAGCTATCAAAGGACTACTGAAGTCCTAAGACAGGATATTTTCTACCAAAATAAACAAATACTGGAAAAAATATTAGTTGCAGGAAGATTCTATTGTACAAGTTATGCATAGTGTTTATTTTATAAAGTAATTTCAGACTTCTACCTCACAAATCTTTTGATATAAGACTTCTTTACTGACAATTCAGTGGGAAAAAAAAAATTGTTTAGTGCCTACTATGTTGCAGATGAAAAGTGCAGCATCCAGAAATATAAATATTAATTTGCAGAAACTATGAGGATTTGCTGAAACATTTTTAATGCAGGAGCTGTGTGTTAGGCATTGGTAAATGAGAACTGAATCTGTAATGGCTAGCAAAGGCTCATTTCAAGGAGTACCCTCTAATGAATGCAATAAAAGAAAGCTGCTCACAGAACAATGAGATATTAATGTGGCCTAATTTATTTAGCTCCATTCCATTTGTCTAAAATGACAGACTCTTCTCATCAATGTCTTTTCAAATCACACCTTCTAATTAATTTAGCTTCTTATTAGTCTTTATTTAGAGAATTGTTCATTTTGAGACAAGCTTCCTGTGTATGTGTGGGAGGAACAGGGAGTTCAAACATTCAAATTACCTTTCTCTCTTTCATACAAAAGACTAATTCAGAGCCTAGGTGCTTCACATACAGTCTGACCATCTGCAGTCCTAGGCCTCTGAGAAAGAAAGCGGTTTCATTTATTGTTCAAAACAGTTCTTTTCTATATAGTGATCCAAAGGAAGCAATTTAAATGCAAGAAGTTTAATTAGCAAATATGCTACTGCAGTACTAGTTTTAACACAGTAATTACTTCTGCTCGGATACTACATCTACGCTCAAAAAGGATAGCTCCATCAGATTAGCAGAAAATAATGGGGAATATTAATTTGCAAATGTCCACTACTTTCTCTGCTACTTCACAGAGCTAAAAGACTACAAATGGGAACTACTGGCCCAGCTGTTCACCAAACACAAATAATGGCATAGAAGAAAATAAGCCAATCCAGGATGCAGAAAAAGGGCATTATTAGCCTTCACTGTTAAACACAAATACCTCATTGAAATTAGCCAAGTTTTTCCTTCTTTGCCTTTCCAATTCTCCTGTCACTTACAACTGCCAAATAAAGTTAATTCAAATTAAAAACTTACCTCTGAGTCTAATTTTGTTATTGGAAACTAAGTTTAATTTAAAACCACATACATAGACCTGGTTTGGTTTTCTGCCATTTAATGTATAGAGGAGCCTAACAGCAGATTAAAATACTAATCTCCTTTTAAAAACCTGTTGCAGATGGAAATAAGGAAAGTATATAAATACCAGTCACTTGTAAAGGGATGGAGAACAGGAATAAATAAGGTCCTGGTTCAGAAAGGAAGAGAAGAACATTTCAGTGTTTAAGAACAAATTGTTCAAAATGATACTTAACTTGAAATAGACAGCTCTATTTTGGAATACAACCATTACTGGCTACAATTAATTAGGACAAAATCTGTCTTTATGCAAACAACTAATACTCTATCATTTTTTAAAGATAATATACCTTAAAAAAATTATAGTCTTATTTTAGAGCCCAGAAAAGCATACACATTCAGCACGAATTAAAGCTTTTTATATTAAGTATCATTTAAAGATATCTCCATGGCTGCAAAAGGTAATTCACTCACAAACTCTAAAAGAGACCTAACCTTTTTTTCTAAAACCAGCATTTTCAGAAACCTTTAGCCTGCTGCCTTTGAATAGAAGAAAACCTATTTAGATTCTAAAATTAACAATTAGTACAGGAGTCTGAGCTGCATTATACAATCTATCTGAAAACACTGGGACTGCTCTGGGAGAAACTGCAAGTTACTTTGGCTCTTGTACTTGAAATATGGGCGTAATAAGCTCTGAAGAGGCTGCAGTCACAAACAGCGCTCTGCTCTGCTAAATGCAGTACTAGGAACGTGGGGCAGGGGTAGTATGCCCCAAGGAGCCGTCGGCAAATACCATCTTTCAAAGACAGAGGGTCTTTATAGCGGGGATTACAGCTGGACTGGAGTTGTGCAAATAGTAGATTTCATAGCTCAGTGCAGTAGCTTTTTTTAAAAAAGTGGGAATTTCCCAAGGTTTTCTGTTTGTTTGGAGTTTTTTTTTTGTTGGAGTTTGTTTGTTTGGTGTTTTTATTTTTTTCTTTGATTGCAAGGTTTCTGTGGCAAGATTTAAAACCTAAAAAATTAAATTGAGATTGAGCATTCCATTTTTGGGATACCTTTTAGCTAAATCTTCTTAAAATTACACAGTTTGTGGGGAAAAAATGCAGTGGAGGGTCATTTCTCAGAAAAATATTTTAGAAGTTCCCCCTCTTTTTCTTTCCAAGAATTCTATTTGGCAGATGTGGCCCAAATTGAGAAATGGCTTTGGTCCAGCGCAAACTTCATTTTCACTTAAACTACAGCTAACGTTTAAAAACTGTCCAGCCTAGTCTGCCATGGACTATCCCAAAAGACTGCGACCTTTACAGCAACTAAATGCATGGTGCCTCTTCCCAGACCAGCTGCACCCACCTCCGGCACAGAACGATGTGGGGCTTTGCAGTGTGTTGGTGTCTGTGCACCCTGTCGTGCACCCCTTTGACCTCTAACAGCCTCCAGCAAGTGAATCGCCCAAAGCTGTCACGAAGCAAAAAGGAAAATGGAAAAATTCCCAGATTTTACAGTAAGTGTCAGATGGCAGAGGAAGTTCAGAGCCTGACTGATGGTTTAATAACCACCCTCCACTGTCACCGTATGCCTATAGCCACTGAGTGTGTTCATACTGAACTTTGACTAAAATTGTATTCTGAGAAAGAACGTAATATGCAAACGACATCTGCTCTTTACACATGCCCAGTATGAGGGAAGGTTGAGGCAACCGATCAACATACACATATGGTTGTTAAAGTGCTATCATTTGCTAACCATTGGCAAAAAGTAGTATCTGAAATTTCTATAGTAATATCTTATAGGTTATGCTTAGACCTGGAAACATCTGCGTTAACAGCATGGTAAAGTTGACTTTTAGATGGCTGCTACATTTGTTTCCAAAGAAAAGACTAAAACAGAAGAATAATATACCCAAGGATACAGTGAGATGCTTCTTTATGTATTTGGATATTTTGCCAGTAGATTTAATATTTGAGAAAGGACACAAATTTTTAAGAGCTGCAATTTAAAATCTTGAATTTTAACAAATATGTAATACAAAGTTGGATGCTAAGATTAAAAAACATTAATTTAACCTAACCCAAGTGCCCCAAAAGATCTGCTATGGTGGCAGATGAACCTCTTTTATTAGAGACAACACCCTGGAGCATGGTACATTTATTTACACTGAATATTTATGATCTTCTAGTGGAAAAAAATACAACTGACAGGTTAAACTGTGAATGAGTGAACACATAAGTTCTATAAATGGAAAACTCCCATTTGAATTCATTCCTATTGCCCATTTGTGATGAATTACTAGATATTTATGATCTCTACTAAGAAAGGAAGCACCACACCACATTCATGACTGACATCTAGGTACTGAATTATATAAATGGACAGCATGAAAAACCTATAGTCTGAAACACAGTTTTGAAAAGTTGATTGTGCCAACATGTTCACTTGGTAAGGTAGATGGGCATCACATGCTTAAAGTCTTTGGAAACTTGCACTGAGTGACCACCTTCACCTTGAAGACAAGATGCTTTGCAGGCAGATGGTTCATTTGATTAATTTTAAGTAGCGCTTCCTACAAAATAAACCCAGTGGGTAATAAGTTGTCCTTGGCCAGAGAAACATATCCCATCCTGGAATCACCAAGTATAGCTAATCTGACAGTTGAAACTAAGATGCATACAACATTTAGCATAGTTTTGAATAATACCAGCAAAAAAAAAAAATGAGCTCTTTCTGAATGTATTTTGTTTCTGAGCAAAGCTATGAGGACTGGTAGAGACACTGAAGATTGTCTGCAGGTTGATGAAAGCTTAATAGATGTAAATTAAAAGACAGTGTTTTGCAATATTTAATTATTTAGATCTACATGCAGCGAAATTTTCACATGGTGCTGACATGCGACCTTTGGAAAGGAGCCTTCAAGCCAATGCTTGGAAGCACCCAGTTCTTCTGCTCTTCAAACATCCTGCAGCACCCAGGAAGCAAGCAGCTCTCCAGACAGAGACAGTATTCGCATACATGGGTCAACCAATGCTCCAGCTTCATTACCCAAATTACCTGACCATTGTTAAAAACTTATAAAGTAGAGCTTTCTATAAAACACAATTTTTCCCTCTATTGTAGACAACATGCTTTGTTCCTGCGTCACAATGTAAACAAGAAAGTCCACAGTCCCAGCAGCGTGTCAAATGGCATCTGGTGCCACCTCTGACTGTATCATTTGTGCTCTTGCAGTTAATCAGAGAGCTTCCGCTAATGTTTCTGCAGAATTTTCAGTAGGTACTGTTCTTCAGCAGCTTAACCTTCTGCAAGGAAAGGATTCTTTCTTCCCACGGAATACGGACATCACTTCACATTCTTGCCCCCAGCTATTGGTTTAATGTGCTGTTAGATCCAAGCGTAGTCCAGGACTAATGAAAAGGCCAGTGCATGATGTCTTATAACCCACGGTTAGAGCCCGAGTTGCCTAATGGAAAGATTAAAACATTTTCCAATGGGCAGCATAATATTTGCATCTCATAAGTCTCATGATACTGGACTTCAAGGTCACAGATGTTAAATGTTCTAGGAAGTAAGAAGGAGATTGTTAAAGGATTTTACTTTTTCTCTTCCTGCTATTTCTCTCCAGTTTGGTGTTTGTTTTCGAAATCCCTTTCCAAAAAAAAAAACAACTCCCCACCACCAATTAAATGCTAGTGTTCCTTGAAGAGGACATTAAGTTGCATACCAAGAGGCTTATTCAGAAGATATAGTCCACAAACCCACATTCAACATTTACAAGTAAGCTCTTCAGCAAACAGCATAATTTTAGAATTCCATTTATTAAAAAAGATTTGTCCATAATTTATACCTCTACTTTTAAATTCTCTTTACAAGCGAGATAGAGATCATACAGACAGAGCAACAGTGGCTTCTATGGTGTCATTTCTCATGCAATGTTTTGAAAATATGACTCCAATGCTTTCCAATAGCAAACGTTTCCAAGTCTCCCTGCAGCAGTTCGTTAGAAAAGCCGCTGCTTGCAATCACGGTTAACTGCACCGCAAACCTGCAGCGCTCCACGGAGAAGGCAGCCTTCCTAGGAGGCAATCTCCCCGTGTTAAAATTTTAAAACCTTTTTACCATTGTCTTTCCCTTCTCTCTGTGCAGCCTCAGTAGTCCTTGGGCACCTACGCTTAGGAGCAGTAACAGTGGCATCTAGTGGGCAGCTTCACACCCAGGGATCGGTCCTGGAGCACACGCTGCTCCACCACCTAAATTTATTGCTTTCAGATCCACCTGACTTCACCTGGAATACACAGCTGTGCAGTCACAGCCACTCTCAGTCCACCCTGTCCTTCCCTATTCTGATTGCTGATAGGCATGTGGAAGTTTTTAAGGCAGTTACTTAAAATTAAGAAATAAAATACAACAAAAAAAAAGGGCTTCGATATTTGTTTCTAGAAGTAATGCATTATTAAAGACAAGTAGGCAAAGTGCGTAGAGATTGTTTTAAAAAGGGTGTGTATTGGTATTCTGCTTTTGCCAATGTGTAAGGCACAAAACATTATGCAATAAAAGTAAATGCTCAACTGTAAATAAAACACAACCTATATTTTTTTGTAGATTTAATAGAAACACCATAAGAAGCAGAAAACAACAATGTAAGATATTCTAAATTTGGAAAAAAAAAATATCCAACAAGAAAATACCATGTAGTGGATACTCTTACTAACAGCTCAGTAAACACACTCTTCCTTAGCTGCTAAACAAACTGCTGCCTGGAAGGCAGAGGTAACTTTGTAAATTCTGCTGAAAGCAAGACCACCTAGCAGTCCTACAAAAGGACTCAAACAATATTTAATGCCTTTACTCACCTCTTTGGACACAGATATTTAAGGAACAAAGTAGATGGCTGGTCTGCTTCCAACGCAAAAAACTCCCAAACCTAAAACCGCAGAATATTTCAGCTGACTGAAAGAACTGGATGGTGTGTTAGTGGTTATGAAAGTGCTCATATTAACAGATAAAAGTTCACATCAACAGCACCATTAGTCAGCTGTTGTGCAAACACTGCGGTAGGGCTGGGATTTGCAAAGCTCCAAATCATCCCGGAGCATGTCCAAGAGCAAAAATCTCCTCTGGGGTTTACCGTCCCCTTGTCTCAAGGAGTGATTCTGAGAGCAAGTTGTGGAAGACCCTGCTCTTCCTGCACCAGAAAAAGACATAACCTTCAAGAGGGGAAATATCATCCCAGGAACTGTTTCTGTGCTAACCTGCTAATTTAAGTGGTGGATTGTGCAGTCCCAAAATATTACGCACACTTTCATTCAGGAGGTTTTTAAGGTTACAACAGAAATATATAAATTGTAAAGAAAGTAACTAAAACTCCTGCTCTGAGTACAGCAAAAGGAGGGAAGGAAAGGATCGTGAAAAAGCCAGCTATAGTTTGACAAAGCAAGAAGAGAGCAGGGTAGCCATGAAAAGAAGTGCTGCCCGCTCCCAGAAAGCCCCTAAGTTATGCAGCTAACAGAATGAGAGGTCCAGATTTCAATGCCTACTTTCTGCGATTCAGAGCACAGAAATGAACCTCAGCCTTCACAGGTCGTACACAGGCCTCCCAGCCAGCAGAAATAATGGCCATGCCTTGGGAGGAAAGGGCAGGAGGGAATTTAAGGAAACGAAAAAGCAGAGATGAAAAGAAAGCAAGTCTTAAATTTTTGCTGCTAAAGCTAATGTTCCAGTTGAATAATGCTTGAATAATTTGGTGGTACTTAAAGAACCAAATTTGAATCTTCCACAGCCTAGGTAACTATATGGAATGAAAGCTGTGCTTTTAGGCTCCATGGTAAGGACTAGAAAGGATGGCAAAACAGTGGCTGAATCAACGTCTTCCACATCCAGATGACCACTACAGACTATAAGCCACAGAAATCACCTGTCTCTAATTTTGATCAGAGACCAACCCAGACTTGAGAAAACCTTGGAGAAAAAAGCCAAGAAGGTCTAATTGTAATATACTAAGAGGACTTTTCTAAGCAAAACTACATATTCAATATTAGCTATGATGTCTCTAAGAAAATAGAGCTTGCAATTAAAATCACCTGAACAGCAACTCCTTTGTTTTATCAATACTGGTACTAAAGAGAAAAAGGAGGAAATATTTAAACACATAAATCCTCCTCCAAGAGGGAAAATACTTTAAATTCAAGTGTACGTCAAGTATTAGTAGGCTTACAATAAAGCCATCTCTTTTTCTTCAGCATATTCAGTCATTTGGCTGGAAGATTAACATGTAAGTTTATACTTGACATTGCTACCTTATTAGTGAGAAATCTGAGCCGTGTACCACCTCTCTCTCTAGAAAAACCTTTTTTTTTTTTTCCTGAAGACAGACAGAATACTGCACCAAATTCTGACCACATCATTTCCGGAAAGATATGAATAAACTAGAGAAGTGCAGAGAAAAAGGAAAGAAAAGAGGTAGCCACACAGATCCTTAAGCATTAAATTATCTGATTCTTTATGGTGAAAAGACTAAAAGTTTATGCAACCTGACCGATTAATTATTTATGACATTAATGGGAGAAATGGAGTGAAAAGACAAAAAATGAACATTCTGAATCAGAACAAGTTTCAAGCAGGGAGAAACTGTTCTGAAGCTGTTCATCTCCCTCCTGGAAGAGTAATGGAGCTCCTAGTGCTTGCACTATTCAAAATTAAGCTCGAGCAATGAGGAATGATGAAACACGAACAATCCTTTTTTTTTTTTTTTTTTACTCAATATGCATTTATGAACAGAGATTACTGGAGAGACTAATTTATGGAAGCAATGAGATGCAAATATACTGTTGCTTATTTATGCACACTACTTTTCCAAGTATCACTGAGATGTACTTCAGTCACTTCAAGGATCCCCATTACATTTTCGGTTGGTGCCAAGAACCACTTTGGTGCTGGCAGTGTCTTCACTGTGTGATCAGACTGTAGCGGCTCTTGCATCTGTATTCCCAAGGCAAAAATAACTCTGCAAGGAAACATGTTCAGCAAAATGAATTTCTGAATTAATTTTCATTTTGTCCTAAAAACAAAGTAGTGAAAGTTTTAACTTGTGTTGTCTAAGTGCCAAGAGCTTATATTGTCAGAGTTAGTTATTAAGGGTTTGCAGGAGACTGTGTTCTTGTGAAAAGATGACTAATGACGATTCCATTCATATTCATCGGATGCAGTATCTAACAGTTAGAGCAAACTTGGTTTATTTCTGACCTCTGACAAACTTCAAGCTTTCTAGATCTGTGCAGGACAATATTTATTCATACAGCAGATTACTTTTGTAATCTGAGCTACTGAAATTATTCCTAAATTGAATTGACTTCAGACATGCATGAAATAGTAATAAAGATCTCCATCTTGATCCCTAGCTGCAAAATATTAGAAAGATTGTGGGAAAATGTGTTATGCCAACCTGAACACATCAGCATAAATTTTAAATGCATTCCTCTGTGAAGAGGAAGGGAAACCCTTATAAACTAGGGCAACTTCACAGGGTGCTGCACCCTATGGACTGATTAAAACCATTTGGAGCCATCTCAGAAATCTCTGCACCGTGCTCGAGTACGAAATATCAGCGCACCTAGAGAAGCTATGGCTGGCCCATCAAGCTGCCTGAGAGAGCTTATGCACTGGCACTGGAACAGCCAAGAACCTCACCTCAAAGTTTGACAGAGGAATGCTAACCTTTTCTGCTGAACGGTCTGGAAAGCATGAAAGATCTGACAGTTTTCAAGGAAACTGTGCTTTAAAATAGCCAAATATGACGTTACATACCTAGGACCACCTATCAGAATCTGCATTCAGAAAAGATATTTCTATCACAATGAACCAAAGGTCTGGAGGCAGCTGTGTGACAGAGCCTCAGCACCACCCGTAGCCTTGCTAACGGCAATAGGTGAAGGGCATGAGACATTACAGCCCTCCTTGCTCAGTTCAGACCCCAGTGTTCAGTCTGCAACAATACCAGGGCAAAAGCATTAATAAGGCTTGTGGATATAAAAGTTGGAATAAGGAGGTGATGTCATTCAGTATATGCAGCATTGATGAGGTCAGCATGGGAATACAGAGTTCCGGTCTCCAAACTTTAGAGTGATAAATTTTGGAAACGACATTCAGAGAAGCAAAAGAGATTATCTATGGGCTGGAAAAAGCCCTAGGGTGAAATGCCTTTTCCAGCACAGAAGTCTTCAGAATAGAGGATGATCTTTTGTCTCTGTAAGTAAGTCCACAGACAGATGAAATGATATGGGAACACAGATCTGGAACAGGACTTGCAGCACTTTCAGAAGAAAACTCCTCAGTTTTATGTGTTACAGTTCATAACTATTAAGACTTGCAATGTCTGAAATCATGATAAGAATGGGGTCTTAAAAGCAAGATTTTTCTGCTTTTGTAATGGGTGCGGACACCCCTCAATGCATATGAGATGTGCAATCCCAAATTGAAGCCTATTTTATTCACAGGATACATACACCTCACAAAATATTTAACATTTCAGCATATTTATAAGTTGTAATGTGCTTTCTAAAATACTGTATACATATAAAAGCCATCATTTATCTGGAGTTTGGGGACTAAACTTAAGCTGTTCACTGCTTTAGATTCTCCTACAATTTGAGTGGTTAAGTACCAAAGTTGTATTCTCAGCATACATACTTCTTAAAAGAAGATGGAATAAATAAGAATAATTTTGAACAAAGTATTCATGCTACAAAAGGAGGAAATAACAGTTCATCAAAGATGCAAAATAAAAAAATCTTGAAAGCCAAGACTACAGGATCAGCAAAAAAAACCACTGAAATAATATTTCACTAATGAGCACTGTACTATATCTTTCTTAATTTCTCCCTCATACTGTAGTGCTTATAAAGTGCCAGATTCATGCTTGGGATCACAAAACTACACTAAAAAAAGTATATCTGTTTTCTCTTCTTGTACTCCAGCTGAATGCTCTTCCAGGAAGAAACCATCACTATTTTTTAGTATGTTTTGATGGAGCTGACAAAAACGATTACAATCCTAAAGGGAGGAAAATGCCTCTACCCAAAATCTATTACTCTGAAGCTTCTGCTAGAATATTGAAAATAATAATGCACTTGTAAATAATATTGCTAAACTTATTAGAGCGATAACTATTCACCGGGATCTCTGCACAAAAGCTACTTTTCTCAAGCACGTCACCTCAGAGTTTCACCCACCTGCCAGTGCTTTGTCATTTCCCAGTTATTCAACCAGCCCAGCCCACGCGCCCGTTCTGGCCAGCGGAAAGGTTTTCAAAGGGAGAGCAGCTCCAGCATGGTGGTATGGAAGTCACCAAAGACCTCTCCAAAGGCACAAACATAAAAAGAATTGCACACTCACTAATGAAAGCAAAGGGGTAAACCAACATTCTAAAAATGTGAGAGGAAAATGAAATGTGAGCTCTGAGGCAGGAAAAAACCACCAGCCTCTACTGCTAGCCATATTTCAACTCTTATTTTCCAGTCAATAAAATCTGTCTCTGATGAAACGTAATGTGGATACACCGAAACTAGAAAGATTTCCAAGCCATGTACAGACATAAAGTTTTCGATGCACCCAGACATTTTTGTTTAATCTGCAATAACACTGTCTCCCAAAGACATCAACCAAAATAGTAAATTTTTATCTTTTAATCCAACTTCTGCATACCTAGTAGCTGCAGTAATTTTACAGTTTATTTCGCTTTTTTCTTCGCTGTCACTAAGAGCAGAAGGACAGAGAAAACTGTTAAAAATATTTGCTGCTATTTTCAATATTTATGAATGGACAATGTAGGAACAGGACATCCCATTTCTCTCACATCTGGAGCATCACCCTTCCAAATAAAATTTTAATAATTCAAGATTTTCAAGTCAGCACCCTAAGTCTTTTGCACAAACTTCATTTGCCACAAAGTTCATATTCTGCCTAAACCACTGACTGCTGTCATATTTGGTGCAACTTGTTATGGGTGGAAAGATAAGCAGCAGGGCAGCAAAAAGAGGAGGTTTATCTATGGCAGCTAATCTCCTCAATCAACAGCACTCAGCTCTGCTTAACAGCCGTTGCCAAGTAACGGGGACCAGCTTTTCTTATCGGCTTCATAATGTTTCATTGACTATTCAGACTAGAATAGAAAGCTGTGACACTCAGGGTTATAAGCAGCACAAAATGAAAATGGCATATTATGTGGTATGAAGAAGAGAAATCTTTTAGCCCTCACCTTATCTGGACAGTGACTGTTACTCCAAAAAACAAAAAAAAAAAACAAAAAATCATCTCTCATTTTCCGCTCTGCTTATTTTAATATCACAAAACAAACAGAAAAATATATCTGCATAAACAAGATGTTTTTTAACATAGTTGGCAGGTCCACAGCAATTCACTGACATCACTGATACCTCTTATACAGAGAAACAAGGGTTGCACAGATCCCTACTACATTACTGAAAAGCCGGCGTTCGCGGCTTATTCTAAAGCTATTGCAGCAGCTCCTATGCATTGAGGGATGTCTTGTCACAGTCGGTGGGATATTCCTCAAACTTTGACAGCCATGACCAGAATAAGACAATCTATGCAAAACTGAAAACTTTACATTTCTTTAACAGTATTACTACTTCTCTCTCCTGTCTTCATCTCTGTACAGATTCCGATTTTCTGTTTGAATATTGATACTCTTCATGTACTGGAACAGAAGTAGCAACGCGTTACTGCACCTCTTCTATAATTTTTAGTATAATCACCTTTTCTCACTATCTGGTTACTAAAATTTAAATCTGGGGCCATCTAGAACCATGACGAATTGTAACGGTCATTGTATTTGCATTTTATAATCAACACATCCAGAATTATATCATGAGCCACCACAGGAAATAGTAGCATATAAGTAAGAGAACACACTTGGACATATTCACTGTATCAGACAACCTAATGATATAGTTCCCAAATTAGAAAATTAATTTGTTTACCTTTATTCCCCTCCACGGTATGACTAACCATCCCAAAGTCTCCATAGCCAGAGAGCTACAAGTCCTGCCTTTCACACAAAGTTCACATTTGGGTTTAAGGCAAATATTTATGACTCTATGATTCATTCTATGATTTATAACCATTTGAGGTTACAAGTACTTCTGAAGCACATCATATTACCTACCCTCTTTCAGCATAACTCCAGTAATTCAGTTACACATTTAGTTAGGCATCTCAAGCACATGCCTCAATTTAAATTCACTGCAAGTCTCCCAGATGTTACTGGGAATATTTCCATGCTTAAAAATAACTATTTGCTAAAGCAATTGTCTCTACTGCAGCCTCAGTGTTCCGTGGCTGTCTTGCTTTTCCAAAATTTTAGAAAAACCTGAAACATTAAAAGCAGTTACAAAATGCTCCAAGTATCGTATCGTATCCTTCAGGACATTTTAAAGCTTTGCTGTAATACAGAGCCCATAGGGTGAATATCATCTAGTGACGCAGAAACACACCATTCTTAGGCACTGAAGTTTATTTTGCAGATGTGATTTCAAAGTACTGATCGGGCTTAGGTTGAAAAGCTTTATGTGATCATGATACAGTGTGGTGTGGCTACTGGCTCTCTTACATTGAGAATGGGATTGATGAATTAATTTCACAAAGACATAATAATCAGTCTTCTTCCAGTGAAAAATGACTTCTAAGATACACTCCCAAAGCTCACCACACTCTCCCCAGTAAACTTGCTGTTTTATTTAGACAATGTATTTAGATGACCTAGAGCAGGGTTATCAACTTTTCCATCTACTCAACTCCTTCCATTTTTCACCATTAATGAGACTAGAGAAATTTCAAATAAGAAGTATTTTTTCTAACAACAAATAAAGGCAATGTTTCTTTTCATACTAAATGGCCTAAGTTTTAGGAAGAAGTATTTTTAAATCTGATTCAGCTCACCAAACCTTACATATGAGATCGGACAGGTAAGCGAGGAGTGTAGTTGCACAGGTTTCCTCCAGAGCTAACCAAGAGGGAGGGACACATGCTGAGGGCAATTTGGCTAAACTAAAATCTAAATCATTAAATTGAACATATACATGCCTTGATATGGATAAAGCCACAAGGTTTTGACGAATGTAACAGCCATAACAAAAGAACAAACTAAAAAAATCTGTGGATTCAACCTTAGCTGAGGTGCTACTATGAGTTTTCACCCAGCTTGGTTTTCCAGCTAATGAACACTAAGAGGAAGTGTTACACCTATTTCAACTTGCTTAAGTACAATAATAAAGTAAGAGAACGTTCAAAAAGAGAGGTGTTGAGCTTTCTTCTATCACTCATATAATTTATAAATTTATTACGAATTTGAATCTATTTATTTATCATTAATTGAATTTGAATCTATTTCAAATTATTACCATTTGAAAAATACATTGAGCATGACAACACCAAAAAAACCCCACCTGTATTTCCAAATATATTCCCTTCATCACACTTTCCTATTTCCAAATATTTTGCCTTCCCTACACTTCCATGGAGACCTTTAAACTGTAGAAAAAATACCTGGGAACATCAGTATTTTTGGTTCTTAAAACTTTTGCTTTTTGCTCTGAGCCAGAGAGAGGGTGTTAAGGCCTTAGTCAGGGAGAGGCAACAAGGTTCATTAAAAGCCAATGGTGGCACAGATTGAAAGAAGCAGAATCCATTTAATCTTTTCTTCCCACAAGCAAGCACAGCCTGATATAAACAAGAGGCCTCTTCAGCCATGACCATGTAGTGTGATGCAGAAACACTGCAGGTGACTGTAGGACGAAAGTTTCAGTCCCACCCAGAAGACTGCACCAGCTCTTGGGGCCAAGCACTGTTATGGTAGGACATGTCCATCACCTGAAGTCGCTTCTTAAAATTTTAGTTCAAGAAAAAAAAAATAGTTCTCTGGCAGTTCCTAAAGAGTATCCATTTAAATTTCGGTTTGAATAATGTATAATTGTTCCCTTACTCCTCTGCCATATCAGTAGTGACATTACTTTTGAACATTCACATCAAGATCCCTAAGGGCCAGATTTTCAAAGCCGAGCACATACACTTCAGGAGCAAAGGAATAAAAATATCAGATAGGCAAACGTATGGAGATCCACAGTTCTGTGTGTGTGTGTGTATGAAGTCAGTCACACAAGCTGTATCATAGGCAAACAAAGACTAACTGCAATTGCAGATACAGGAAGCATTTCCATATTATGAGGTACAACCTAGGGAAGATAACTAGGCCAAAATCAGGGCAGAGGTTACTGCTACTAATTTGACTTGCGTCCCATAGGAATTCTGTTCCAAAATGATAATTTTAAAATCCTTGTCAAGTTGTTTCAGTTCCTTCACGTTTTTGTTATCTGGAGTGGAAGAAAGGGGAAAGGAATTGGCTGAATAGAAGCTAAAGCGCTAAACAGACATTGGAATAAAAATTTTGCAAAGAAATACAAAAAAAAAAATCTTCCTCTACATTGAGTATAAAATCTTATACCCAGAAACAACAGACTTGTCAGTAATTACAGAGAAATATAGTTTCCATACAGATCCATGATTAGACATCGTTCTAGTAGAACCATTAGAAATGCCCTGTTTTTAACGACAGGCAAAGCACTTATGCTAAGCTGCTTCTCTACATTTGAGGAATTGATTTCAACAGCACTCTAGGTTTGGGTTTCTTTTTTTTTTGTGTGTAAGAAGGCTTCAGAATAATTTCTACAAAACCAACATGGATCATCTTTAATTACTGCATTGCAACCATGGCTATTTAAAAACCCAGTCTCAGCAAAGTAGATGACAAACATTAATGAGCAGTAATGCACACATGGTATTGTAAATGAAAGGATAATGAAAGCAATTTATTTGAAAATTAAAATATGATTAAGAATGGCAGTCTGTACTAGGACCCAGATGCCAAAAGAAAGCAACCAATGTGCAAGCAGACTGTCATTAATTTGGGAACCATATGAAATTGCTTTCCTTTCTTTGACAGTTTTTAATATCAAGTATCTTAACTAATAGACAGCATGTATACACTTGAAACCACAAGACCGATGGAGATTCTTAGAAGAAATAAAGAACACTATAGGGAAACTCTCCAGAAGAGAAAGAGAGAGGGGAGTACATTTAGAAGATATTTCAAATTTTAGGTAGGATGAATGACACTCTGCAAAAGTGCCTCTCTACATTGACTCTGGAGACACTGTCAGTTCTTTGCTTACACTCAGCAGAGTGCCTAAATAGAGGTCAGGCAAACCTAGAGCATATCTCCAACAGCAGCTGCTCACACTAGCACCTCACTAGGAACAGGACACTTGGGCAAAGACAAAAAGCAGGTGTGCTGGTGTTAGCTAAATACATGTGGAGGAGGTCTAGAAGCAACTAAACTATAATAGCCTTTTCCTTCACACGTGTTAATGAGCCTTTCTGATTCTATGGAAAGATGTTTGGGATCTGAACTAGTTCCATCTGTACAGCATAGGCTGCTAGTTCGAGTCTCTCTCACTTCAAGCACCTCTGAATTTTGCTCCAATTCACAGTACAGCATACCTTGAAAACATGAATTAGTATTAGGTACTAAAACAAAAATGTTCCTCTTTGTTGTTTTTTTTGAAGTGGCTGCTTATCCCAAGCTGCCACTGACACAACAGCAAATCAAAGTCAGCAGATTGTTATTAAGTTGTCATATGTACCCATGTTTAAGCATTCCTATTTGAAAATTTCAACCTCAATAACTGCGGAGGTAATGTCAGAGGCACTTCGGCTCCATGACAAATTACTAGGCCATACATCTCCAAGACCTACAAGTACATCAGCATGTACAAAAAAGTCATTGAGAAAGTAATTGCTTTTTTAAAAAGACCTGATCAAAACACGAGAGGGAGCTGTGCTGAACAAAGCCAGAGGACAGCCCTGTCTTAGTGGTACAGAGCCCACTTGCTCTATTCCAGCTGCAGCAGGTCAGGGTCAGGTATCAAACATTAATCAGCCTGATTTCAGAAATTAAATATGGTCATTTGGATAGCTGTTCTCAGGGAGATAAAGTTCCTGTTAAGATATATCCTCTGTTACAATAATCCACTTCATAAACGTATCAACTTGGACCTAGCACAGCACAACCAGTTGGTCAAGAGACGTGATTATCCCACTGTATTCAGCATTGGTGCAGCCTCACCTTGAGCATTGTGTGCAGTTCTGGGCCCCACAATTTAAGAATTATCCTTGAATTTGTCCAGAGAAGGGCAACAAGGCTTGTGGAAGGGCCAGAAGGAATGTCCTGTGAAGAGCAGCTAAGGACTTTGGGCCTGTCTAGTTTGGAGAAAAGGAGGCTGTGGTGACCTCATTGCTCTCTGCGGCTTCCTGAGGAGGGGAATTGGAGAAGGAGCTGCTGACCTCTTCTCCCTGGTGTCCAGTGACAGGATGCATAGGAATGGTTCAAAACTGTGCCAGGGGAGATTCAGATTAGACATTAGGAAGCATTTCTTTACCGAGAGGGCGGTCAAACAGGCTTCCTAGAGCAGTGGTCGATGCCCCGAGCCTGTCAGTGTTCAAGAGGCATTTAGACACTGCCCTTAACAACACGCTTTAACTTGGTCAGCCCTGAAGAGGTCAGGCAGTTGGACTAGATGATCGTTGTAGGTCTCTTCCAACTGAAATAGTCTAGTCTAAGGTTCAGCTTCAAAGCAAAACAGAATACTATGCTACTATGAACAGAACTTTGTTGTGTATTTACTAATATGTCTGTACAGTGTTTACAAGCTATGTAGACTCAGGAAAATCAGGGTAATCTAACAAGAACTTCTTTCTTGAATAAATTTATATTTTATGTATATACTTCACTTCTCCTCCTCTGTCAGAAGACAGCCCAGAAAAAACAATTTCATCAATGTTATTTTCAGCATATTCTTCTTACTCAATATTTGGCTGTGAGTAAACACAAATCCCCCTAGCAAGCATGTACACTATTGAACACTAGAGACATCTTCCATTCCTTTTTGTCTTAGATATTATATATAATGTAATAATTTCTGTATATATTACAATGCAGGAGTAAATTACTAATTATCTAAAACAAAAGTGGCAAGGTTTTAGGGGTAACAGCTGTACCCTAGCTGAGCTGAATTGGTACATTATCACTACCAACAGTACAGGAAAGACAAAGAAAACAATTTTATTTGTAGAACACCATGCCTTAACAAAAGGCTATTCCCTGGTGAGAACATATTCCCTGCCCCCCCCCCTTTTTTTTTCCCTACTCTTGCATTGCTTCAGCTATTACTAAATTTTACAAAGATTCTTAGAATTTTCAGCTTCTAATTATTTCTTTTCTGTCAGTCAAGAAAATCACTCAACACACCTTAAAAACTGCTTCGATCTCTGTTTGAACAATGCCACTTTTGGGTAGGTGACAAGGGTTAATCATCAATGAAAAAATACAAATAGAAGCAATGGCTGCTTAAAAATATATTTTAATCCTTAAGAAATCCACTGGGATATTAACAAAAGGTGGTATTGTCTGCAAAAAGGAATTAACATAGCCATTTATAAAACTAATAGGAAAGTGAGCACTGCTCCAGTAATAATGAAAGTACACTGCAGAATAACATTATGGAAATAGGATACCAAATTGAAGAATTGACCTTGGGGCCCTGGCTTATCCTGGATGAAGATGACTTGTGAAATGAAAATTTGGCTGTAATTTGCTCTTGCTTTCCCTAAAAGGTTGAAGGCATTTCTATTCCAAATGAATAAAACGACTGTTAATTTCCTAGCATTAAGCGGGATATTCTTAAATATAGTTATTTAAGTGTATTCAAATACATTTTCAAGTCTTATTTTTACTCTTCGAGAACTAGAACTGATTTTCTTGTGATTTGCATCGTAGTCAATTTCTAACAGCTAATTTTTAAATCACTTCAGAGAGAAGTACCTGCTACAGCTGAATCTGTTGGATGCACTACACTTACGTACCAAGTGTTTATTCTTGATTTAACAAGCTCCATTGGTCTGAGTATTTGATACTATAAGCGAACATAAAACAGAGAACATGAGGACAATCCTTCAAATAATCGTATCGCTTTCAAATAATGATAAAATATTATAATATCTTACAGAAAAAATAACAGCTAAAAATACGATCTCCAGAGTTTTGTTTAACATAAGACTTATTTAATAATGGCCATCAGTGCATCCATTTCAGAGAATGGGAAAATGGCATAATATGGTGGCTAAAGTCAGAATTCAAATAAATCAAAACAAAGCAGAAGTCACAGATGGATCATACTATACACAAAGTGAAAAATTTGCATACAGTACTGTCCTTGAAGGTACCGGCAATATATTAAACAGCATCAAGAACCAAAGCAAAGGAACTTGTGCTATAAGATCCACAAGTCTTCCAGCATGTCTTTTACACCAGTAGTTTTAATTATTGATATCACAGTAGTGCCTAGCATCCTCAGTAATTGTTCAGGGAGTATCTTTGAAATGCAAACATATAACAAAAAATCCATCCGCATTTATATATAACTACATTTTATACACTCAGATGCATTATATTCTAATATTATACATACATATAAAATAGAACCATAACTTAAAAATTCTCCCTCAAGAAGATTACATTCACAAATGAGTATTTATGGCATTCAGATATGGATAAGCAACGTACGAGTGTGGTGATACAAGGCAGAATCACAAGAAATACTAAATACTGTCCAGTTCCCCAGAACAAACTTTGTATGCTTCATGGTGGAGAATTTAAAGAAGGAATCTGAAGAACAGCTTTAAGTTGGCTTACAAATGGTTACAAATAGCTTCTGTCAAACATGGGGATAATAAGGGACAAGGGCAGAGACGTTTATTTGAAAATTAATACAAAGATAAAGCCTGAGGTAACTGATAAAACAGAAAAAGGAATTAAAACCTGTATTATTTGTAAGAAATAAGGCTAATACACACTGAGCCTGTATTCAAGATGAGAAAAATTCTCAAACTGCATGTCTAAACACAAAGATTATAAATATGCTACATATTTTACCAAATTTCAGATTTAAAAAATCATTTTTTTCAAATTAGCAACTTCTTATAAAATCTTACTGTTCATGATATTATTGATTTTCTTTCATTTAGTAAAGTGGAAACAAGCACAAACAGTGAAAACCTTTCAGAAATCCATGATTTCTAAGAAAAATATTATTAACAGCTTACCAAGTTTGGAGGTTTTTTTAAACATTTTTCTTTCTTCATTCTACAGGAGATTAATGTTTGATCTATTGCTTTATACCAAAGATAACAAAAAGTAAGACAATTTATATTTCACGTGCTTGTCAAGCCACAGTCCCAGTCTCAGAGAGAGCCCAACGGCTCCGTATGCACTGGTAAACTAAACCACGCTACAGAACCCCCCTGGGCACCTGGCCTGCATCAGTAACACATTAAAAAGGTCTTTGGCATGGTTTTGTCCCAACTAATACTCTTCCACACTAACCATATGGACAGTTCATGAGCTACAACATTTCAAGATGCACTTAGAGGAGACAGCACATATCTGGCCACCTGTTGACCAGAGATAGACCATTCCATGCTGCTCAGATGCAGGGGCAGACAGTGGGCCCTGGCCACTTTTGAAGCTCACATAACCATGTATTTTTAAGCACACAGCATAAACAGCAGTGGATACTGATTCTCTTCAAATTTTTTTCCTTGAAACACCTATGCATCTCACAAGTCTCTGAGACCATCAACTGAAGTGCAATTTTGTGTAATGGATAGCATAGCAACTGAGTTTAAAGCCAAGCATAGAATAAAAAAAATGAAATTAACTTCTGATATGTGTTGCAATTCCTCTGATAAAAATATATTAAACTTCACATTCAAGACATTTCTCACATTTTTCTTCAGACTTCCTACCTGGAAGGTGGCTCCGGAGCCCAAACTCTTGGAAGGATCCTCAAATCTGATTCTGAACCTACCCATGAGTCCTTAGTACCTAGCTGTTCTTATGTTAATATTGGCCTTTAGCTTAAATAGCCCTTTTCTCTCCCTGGTATTTTATCAACCACTTACTTAGAGATATCAGCTGTATCATCAGGTATCATCTGCATATCAGGTATCATCTCTCAGGCTTAATATGCAAGGCTAAATAGCATGTCTTCCTCTAGTTTCCTCACTGATGATAGACTTCATTCTCTAAACTTATATACCAGCCTCTTTTCTGCACACATTCCAGTTTCGACTTAATCTCAATGCATTTGAAAGAAAATGTCCATGTGAGTATTCCAGGCGCTCTCTCGTTAAGACTATGTACGCTGCTACTTGTTTATCTCTGCCCCAATGTGCCTAGAGTAATGCATACTAAAATTGCCCATCATCTTTCAAGGTAACATCATGGTAAGGATGCACAATCATCCCAAAGTTGAAAAATACATTCAGGCCCTTCTTTTCCTCTGCCATTTCCAAATAAGAATGTTCTGATAGTGAAATTTTTAGTCCTTGACTGTATGACTTTTCGCTTTGTGCTATTCAAATGACTTTACCATTCTATTTCTCAGAGGTGCACGTTCTTTTCAGTGTAATACTCCTCTTTTTATCAAGAAAGTCACTCAGCTTTTTGTCAGCACTATTTTAATATTTGTCTTGAAGTCACAAATAAAAACATAAAACAAAATCTTTTACAAAATCAATTCTTCAAAAATTGTTTTACAAGCCTCAGTCCAGGAACTTCTCTCATCAATACTACCCATTGCCATATTCTATTAAGACACTCTATTCACTTTACAGTTCATTTCATAGTCTCTGTACTCTAAAATGTAAATAAAAGTTTCTGACAGAGTCCATCCAAGTGCTTTACTGACATCCCATTGTTATTGCCTCCAGTTGCTGTCTAGAAAGTTAGTTATCCTTCAAAGATAAAACAGGACAAAACACAGCACACCTTTTCAGGCCACTGGTATGATGTAGCTTGGGTAGATTTACACTGTCATCTTCCCGTTCAACTTGGCAGATTTACAGGCTTGCACTTGCCTGCCTCACACTCTCTGACTTCTTAAACATAAGCAACACTATCTTTTCTTCCTCTTTGTTGCTGTGTTTACAATCCCTGCTGTCAGACAAGCTACGTGTGCCAGTTCTTTTAGGAAACTGAGATGGAGATTATCCAGCACCAAGTTCCTTAAATGGGTTTTACTTCAGTTACAGTAATTTCCATTATTACTAATGATTACTCATGTTGGTTAACATCAATATTATAAAAATCAAGGCAAAGTATTAGCAGAGCCATGGGATTGTCTCCTTTGAAAACCTTCATCAGCATGAAAATAGTTTGGCTGGCGAATCTGTTGCTACTTTATTACCTGGAATATTAACCAGTGAGGAGTAAGTTTATGAACAGCAGGTTTGTTTGTATATCTCCTGTCCATTTACAAGCCCACATTTTGAATAACTACTTCCAGACGGATATTTTAGCAACACACAGTCCGAGCAGTCACAGCTGTTAACTAGGCAAAACAAAAAGTATTTACAAAAATATACACATTCTGACAATTGTACTAAGTTTCTTAGAGGATTAATCAGGAAAGCATTAAAAGACAAGAATCAGAAGAGGTCTGACACTACAACAACGGTGTTTCTCAACAGATTTCACAACCTAAAAGTCTAATACACAGATGCCCCTAAAAGCATTCCGAAATTCTAACCCAGGCTCTCTTTCCTACTCACTCAGTACCCTACTCACCTCCCCATCTTTTCCAAAATACAGCAGCTGAGCTCATGACAAGATACACAGGATCTCGCAGCGCTGCACAAGTAGGCATCTGCTTTCCAGTATTTGCACACCTACTAGTTTTTTCTGAAACCACAATAGCAAAGGTTATCATAGCAGTTAGCATGATTTCTGTGCCTTTCCTATTTGGTTGCACTCAGCAGTATTTTAATGCTTTCTTTAGAAAACAGATGTAACTACTACAAAACACGGGAACACTTGCAGAGAGATATAAATACAGGTATTTCTCACATCAGTTTATATAAATTAGCTACAAAGAGTGGTATTATGTTGAAGAGTTCTTAAAGAAATGCTTCAGATCCAATTTATGCAAGTACAGAACATGCAAAATCCTAAATAGGATGAAAATATATGAACTCTATCTATCATGTTTCACGGTAAAGACCAGCAATGTGGTCAGTAAGAAACTTCTGCACCGAAATTTGCATGTGGACTGACACTTGTATTGTTTGTCGAACGTCTAAGTGCTCCTTTTTTGTTCTAACAGGAAGAGAATTGCCATTGATAAAAGCATACATTCATTCTTTGCTGCCTTGCTAATTCAAAGATAACAAAGAAAAAAACCCCACACTTTGTTAAAAATCTGGGATATAGAACGTTTTCTCTCTACTTCAATTTAATAATATTTTTATTACTAGACTTAAGCTGGAAGTCTAACTAAAACAAACCCTGAAAAACAGAACTGACAAAAATGAATGACACAAAAAGCTCCCAACTCTCTCCAGTGTTCAGAAAAGTGAATTAACATATTTATTGAATTACATTGGCAATGAAGACAGCAATATATTGAAATTCATTGATTTTTTTTCCTGACTTAAAAGCAACACAGATGCTTATTACAAAACAGCGGTTCCTCTTCTCATTTTTATCAACCCTTTTTTAACAGCCACTGACATTGACAGTTTCAAGTTTAATTGTACATTCAGCATGTACTGTTAATGACATTAGATAAATGAATCACATCAGAATGCAGTATCGTCAAAAGAGACCACGTGCCAATCTTACAAATTTAAAATCAAACAAGCTACTCCGTAGACCCTGACTCTTCAAGTTGTTTATCAACTGAGTACTAGAGAGTATTTTGAATGTCATTACACATCAAAAGATGAAAGATGTGTCTACCACAGTCCATGTTCCATTTATACAATGAAATTTAATTACATGTTATAACTATGCTGTCTTAGAACTATGGTAATTAAAGGGGTACAGTACATTGGTGTTTTATTCATTGTAAGCCCTTATTTTCAGAGGGCTTAACTCAGCCATGCAAATTTACTCCTTTATCAAAGGGAGGAGTCCATCACAAACACAGCAATGCTTGCTGCAACTGTGCTAAAATATAGCTGAAACTTATTTGCAGCATCTTTGGGGATGTTGTGAGAATGAGTCTAAAAAAACACCAACTTTTCCATTACAATATATAAGGCCTCAGAATAATAGCTGTTTAAAGTATCAGTTTATGTTTAGAGGATTGTTTTGTTTGTATACATCTCTAATCAGATCTCTGAGCAAAATACTTTCAGCCTCATGCAAAATGTCTTTCTGCAAGCCCATTATTAGCACAAGTAGTGAGCTTCCCAAATAATTAAGAACCTTTTCGGAAGCGTGAAATCTGTGTCCTTAAGCAGCAGGGTGTTTGGATAAAATTTTCGCCTGTATAGGCAGCTGCAAATTACAATCCTCTGCATCTACATGGGCGTCCGACCAAGAGCCGGTGGCTGAGCAGAGGCAGCTTAATTGGCTGGCCATGCTCTGCAGGAGCAGCAAAGACCAGCTTGGAGAGGTGCCGAATTAACACCTCTCACAGATTTCCCAGTCCTCACTCATTCTCCGCTTTATGAAACCAGCCCTGCCCCCACAAGTCTCCCAGACACCCTGGATTATACCTCCCATCTTCATACATGTGCAGTAGCATAGAATATCCAGATCTGTCTTCCAAGATGTACACAGATAGACAGTGCGACAAGCACCACGTTTCCTTCCCAGGCAAACTCTCTGTTCATGGTCTCATGCATTCTTGGATTTCCAGTGAAAAGGGAAACAAATCCACAACACCAACTCCCCATAAACTATTCAAAACTCCTGTTACCTTCCTTAGCCAAATCTGATATTTTATCGTTCTTAACATAAGGCTACTTAAAACATGTCAATGAGAAGTTTTCAGGGAGTCTAATTTCACTAGATTTATTGCTTCCACTGAAGTTACAGAGCATAATGTACATGGCATTTCTTGGGATAGGACGTTGGGCAAATACTTCTCTAAAGCTATATACAAAATATAGCTGCATGAAGTATCAATAAAAATAACTTTATCCTCAATCCACTGAATGAGGCGTATGATTTCTAATAAGCAGTCATCCAGTGCAGCAAAATCCTGTGACAACCAACAAAAGGAGCAATTTAAGGATGGAGCATTGACTTGCTTCTGCAGATCTAAGACTTATTTTAAGCTTTTTTTTGTGTGCGATCAAATCAGCATCAACCCAATTACGCCTAAGGTCTATCTTCTTGTTAGATGGCAGGGTCAGTCACAAATGAGCAGCCTCTTGCAATTTTCCATCGAATCAGCTCCGTAATTTCGGAGCTAATGCAGACATCTCACGAAAACAAATCATCAGACAGTGTCAGTTCTCCCCCTCCTTCCCAAAATGAAGCGTTTGGAGGGATTTGGGTTTCTCTTTTAAAAGCCAAGTCTCATTTCCATGAAAGCCAATGCAATCTATAGTAAACAAAATTCAGTAGTCATTTTTAGACCTTCACGAATATTTAAAACCTCTGTGAACCTTTCTTCCAAAAGCATTCTCACTTTGTTCGGTAAGAGACAGATTACTAATTTTAAAGTACAAAATACACTGGTAAGTAAAGGTATTTTGCAAGAACTGAGACATTTGCACGAAACTGCAAAATGCAAATCTATAGTCATAAACTTACTTGCCCAGAGCTCAGCACCATTACAACAAACACATTCAGGGAAAAATAAAACCACCTTTAAGTGCTCTTCATAATTCATATATACCTAAGGTCTTCAGATAAAGCTGGTTATTTCCAACAGGGGGAGAAAGAGGCTGCACATCATGAACTGCAGACAAAACCAAACTTGAGCTGCTTCGTTCACCCAACCTCTGTCTTCTTTCTGACAAACTAAGCCACTGAATCTGTACATCTAAACTGCCAACGAAAACAGTAGGATGATAAGGAAGATCCCTAAATTATTCAAAGTGGTTTCTGGGCTTCAAAAGACTCCTTCACTTTGTTCCTTTATATATCTACAGCTATTTAAGTTTGCCTCCGGCTCTGACACAGGCAGCATTGTGCTTGTGATATTAAAAGAGAGGAGCGATTCTGTAAGTTTGGGCAGACGCTTCTCCGGCTGGAGCCCACGAAGAGCAAGACAACCACTTTGGCAGGTCTTGGGATGCAAGGACTGTATCTCTAAAGATGTCATTTCCTTCCCCCTGCCTTTCTACTTCCAATTTCTCCCACAGTATAGCATGTCTGCGTGTGCCAGATGGGACTTGTCAATCTCTTTGAGGATCAAAAAGTAAGATGCTATTAACATATGCTTTTACTCCTTAATAGCATATAGACAGCCCTCCCAAAGGGGGCCCAAGGCTTCTAAAGAGGAAAAAGAAAAAGATAACCAGAGTCAACAGCCTGCCCTAATTCACAGGTCTACCGCTGGTAGAGCCCACAAGTGTTACACTGCTTTTTTGTGCTTCTCTAATGCCAGCAGCCTCATTCTTAACAGCAGACAATAGGCTGACAGGGACACCGAGCTTAGGAAGGTGTAGAGATTTCTAGTGCGCTGCCTCTTGGATACAGATATCTTTTTATTCTCATATCTGCAGAAAAGATTGGAGGAAATATCCTTCGAAGTTCTGCTAGCTGCTGGCAAAAGGCTCCTGGGCATACAGCCTTTCATACAGACTCCCACTGAAGTCAATGTGATCCCTCACATGAATGCAAAGTTGCTAAACCAGGCACTCCGAAGGAATTGAAAAGCCATCTGCTAATTAACTTAAAAATCTATTTTCATCAAATACGTGAATATACTCAGTACGCTTCTCTGTGTGCTCCTCAGATTTAAATCTCAAAATGACGAAAAAGACTGGGACCTGAAAACTGGCAGTAAGGGTGAGAATTGGGACCTCGCACCAGCAAAGGAAAACATTAAAGTAGGAGCTTATAAAAACTTCTTTCTCCAGCTAACTACTCATAATACAATGCAACCAGTGTAGTCTAGTTTAACAAGGAGTTCGTGATTTGACCCTAAAATCATTATGTGCACAGCGTTGCTGCCAAGGGGACAGCAAAAGTGGAATGGCAGCACCATAGAGAATTCAGACTTGGTTGCCCTTGTAAAGAAAAGTTCTTGGAAAACTGGCTGTGACTCAAGGCCAGATCACACCTACGGTCAAGCAAAGGATATGGTGCCTTGCACATCAAGACACAAACTCTCACCTCAGCTATCACCTGTTCCCAAATAATTTCCATACCTACAAACAAAATAGAAAGAGGCAACAGAAAAAGAAATAATCTCATCCCCACCCCAGAAGATAAGCATTTTGTTTTCTTCCTGTTAGAGTCTTTTAAATCTGTTTTTCAACAGCAGTCTAGGCTCTGTCTCTGCTTCCACTAGCAGTAACATCCATGAGCTAAGACTTATAAGAAGCAAAGGTTGCTTTCTCCAGTAAAAGGGATTTTCTAATGTCTGGCCTTCTGAATGTTTCTTGTGTAGTTGTCTGGCGTTCAGAAACACTGGCTGGTTATTTCAGCTCCAGAAATCTCAAGAAGCAATTTTATACTTTAGCAAGGATATTGCCATGCTCCACTCCCTCACTGGATGCTTGCATGCTTCTCTGTAACACTGTGATCAGTTCAGTATCAAAATAGTTATATGTAAGCCTCATATGCAGGCTGAAGCTTCCCAATACATCTACCACAGTAACATTCGCATACAATATTCTATATAGAATATACCATAATGCAAGCTAACATTCAAATGACAGCAGTTTTAGAAATATCAGTTTAGAAATATTTATTTATAATATTTATTCATTTAGAAATATTTATTTATTTAGAAATATCAGTTCAGCATCAGCAGCTACTATCCACATGTTAAAATGAAAAGCTTTTAAATCAGGTTCTTGGTGGGCCTACTAAGCTGAACGCTGCAGATGTCCACATTCCAAAAGAGACCCTGACCTAGAAAGATGACAGATGCCAGATCTTCATGCTTTTATATTTTTAAAGACAGATTTGTGTCACTTTTGAAGATTTTAATGATTCTGAGCCCTTAGCTGTAAAATATACAGTAACCAAACATTTATCATTAGATTTCCAATAGCTTGAAGGCCCACAATGAAAGTGAGTTCTTCAGTAACAGTTTCCACACACATTTTCTGAGCATGCAGTGTAACACATACGTTAGCAATATTCATTTAGGATGAGCCTTCTGCCTGCCTCCCAGAATTACTCAGTAGCAGCCAAAAGAGGGCAAATCACCCAAGCAAAGGCATAGCTGTGGCACAATTGCCATCATGACTCTATTCACGGGAAAGAGAAGCAGAGGGAGAAAAAAAACAGCGGGAGCTGATATCGCCTTTATGGCCAGGGGCTGTGTCTGCGCCTGCATTAAAAGTCATGTCTCTATTTCTAGAGCCCTGGATTAAAACAGATACTATCTGACTTGCCATTTATTTATTCACACTGGATTTCAATCTACAGGGTGCAATAAGAACAGGGTATTGGAAGGTTATTTAACATGGAAGCTAACAAGACTGCCAGCAAAAAAAAAGTTTTCTTTTCTGCACTTAAACCAACAAGAAATGTCCTTAAAATTGCCCCAATCATAGTTCCTTTTCTTATTTCCTTTCTATATCAGACACCTGACTCTTCTTCTCATGCCTTAGATCTTCTAAGAAGATTGTGCTGATAAACTCCCGAGTTTGTGCACCAACAAAGCATGACACAGATTCCCATCTGCAATTGTTGAACCAAGGTTTTCGATGAGGTGCTGACTAATTCCAAGCTGGGGAGCAGCAAACCATAACTAAGGGCTGACAATAAGGAATATTGCTGCATACAGCAAGAAATGCTGTATGCCCAGGTCCTGCCACAAAATCCATTTATTGTACATAATTGTGGCAGCATCCAAACCTCAGGAAAATATATATCTCAACAATACTGTTCTAATATTGCAACCCACCAAGTAATTATTATCAAAACAATCTGTGTATTTTATTACACAGATGTATGAGTTCTCAACAGATGAAGTTTCAGAATGGGACATAATCTGTATTGGCCAAATGACAAATGAGCAGGACTGATGCCTTTTGATATAATGTTTCAAATAGGGATAAATATTTTCATGAAAATTAGAAGTTATCATCTAATTAATCATGCAGTAAATGACTCTTCTCTTGCATGGTCTTTATCTTTTAGGAACATGGTGAGAATGAATCTCTAAATATAAAAAATATTCACACATGGGATCTAGAATCTACTGAGGTTACAGGGTGAGGAAATTCAACATAATAGCAATTACATGCAATACAAAAATATATTTCCAGTTGCTCTAGTAGAACCTTATAGAAAATTTGCAAAGATATGCAATTTATACTCCGTAACAACAGTTGAAAGAAAAATAACATTAGTCTAGGAAAAAAACAACCCTGCCATTGTCAGAGCCACAATACAACTGTAATTCCAGCAGGTTAGTATGAAGATATAATACAAAGCAAAGCTCTAATATCATTTGCTTTTTCTCAGATCCTTTTTTCTTCTCAGTGGCTTCTGCCACTATGGTTGCAACATCAGTTATTTTCCAATCTTTTGCAAATGGAAAAGGGGGAAGGAGAAATAAAACATCTCTTATTTGCTCATGTTTAGATTTTCAATATTTTTTCCCTTGATAGCTTCTCCTTTGAGCAGTAGCAGTGTCAATTCCCCAAGGGCAGAATTCAGGTCTCAGAAATATGTACACAGCATACAAATCTTCCATAATGCTCTTTCTAATAGTTTGTTATACTCTGAGAAATGTATTCTATGGAAATACATATATGCATTTCATAAGCCCAAAACCAGCTACTGATGCCATCTGCATTGAGCCATAACAACCGTTTATTAGCTTTATAGAAAATGCCCGTAGTTTATACAAATAACGAAGTCTGAATAGCTCTTGCCAAGATGAATACAACATCTATCAAGGTGCAGACTTCTCTGTGCAGTCCCCAGAAATCATCTTTCAAGGCCGCATGGCAGTGTGTACAACCTGCAACTTCATAAAGTGTTTCAGACATTATTGGGCAGACTCGACTGCAAACTTCCAGCTTTCTACAGAGTAGAAGAAAACCCTCTTTCTACAACTATCCACCAGCCTGCCTCAAGCCTGAATTTATTTCCAGTGTCACTGAAGGGCAGTTCTGCTTCCATAACCTGTGAAGCTCTGGATTATTTTACCAATTAGTATGAAAGGTTGTGTTGAATTTGTGGTGTAGGGTGTAGAACACAGCCGTCACCACAGTGAACCAACAACACCCAATAATAGAAAGAACTTCTAAGTGCTCCTGATTACAGATGAATTTCCTGATGCACAAGCAATAGCCTACCGAGGGCATAAAATTAAACATGGCAGACTTTTTCTTCGCACACACCAATGCTACACCATCCAGAGCGAAGCTGATTTTCTGGGCAGATTGCTATTAAATCAAGTCAGAAGGTTTGCAGTAACAAAATCACCCTGCTGACAAAAATTTCACCTGCATGTATTGTTCTCAATTTTCAAAGTAACCTGCAACATTTTTAGGAAGATAGCTTCCACCAGCTGAAATGCAAACATTAAGCAAAATGACAGCACTTTCATAAGTACAATTCCAGCTTATCTCTGAATAATATTTTAACTCTAAATGTTTTGTTCTATAAAACTGTTTCAAAAACCATCCCAAGGCTTGCCTTTTTTTTTTTCATATATACCTCTAACAAGCATCGAACCCTTCTTCTCCTTCTAGATCTTGCCTCTCTAATTCATTAGTTTGGTTTGAAGTCACAGCCTGCAGATGAGCATCATGAGCCTTTCATCAAACAAAAATTATTCCAGTATTTTCCGGGAGAGGTTTTACATAAGTTGATACACTTTAATGAAATTTTTTAATGGGTATAATTTATCACTAGCAATGAAATCCCATATTCTTCTCATCCTTTACAAGTCATTAGCTAGAGACAGCAAAACATGCACGTGTCAATGCCTTTAGCTTCTCTCTCCTGAAGCAACAGTCCTTATGAACTACATATCTAAAAGCATTTTCTTATCCTAGAGTGACATTCATTTTCAAGACACACATTTAGAGCCAGAACTGACAACTTTAATGAAGCGGTTCTCTATGCAATGCTGTCTCAGAGGTATCTCTGAACACCACCCCACTGGAGAAAAAGTTCACAGCATGAACAAGAGTTACACAGCTCAGTCACAATGCACAATGAGACTAACAGCAGTAAAAGTTCAAAATAGTCATTAATTCTGTAATTCTAAGCTCTGGGTTTTGGAAAATAGCATATATACTCAGAAAGTATATACTTTCTGAATGCCTTGCTGGTTCTCTGGCCTTTATATACATATATAACCTTGACTGACAAAACACTTCTCAATTTTATTAACGTATGATATGCAAACTAGATACATAGATAAACACAATGGGTGTGGAGTTCATTTCACTGCAGTTCATTTGGTAAAATCACAAAGTCTATCATCATGTATATAAATACCAATAGGATGTTTTGTTTTTTTAATCAGCCACTTTCAGACAAAACATAGATAGTGATTGCCAGAGCTGTGGCTTAGACTGAGATGTTGCAGAAAGCGATTATGGCTATCAATGTAGAGTGACCAGAATAGCATGTTCCCAGGTGTCCTTACCAAGTCAAAGAGGTGCTTGAAGTTTTAATGGAAATTGGGTTGAAGCACAAGACAAAAACTTTTAAAATACTATGAAAGATTATACTTTTGATTAAAGATCAAAACTTCTAAATGTAAACAAGATCATGGCTATTTTGTATTGGTTTTATAAAAATAGCCACACTTAGGGCACTATCAGAGTCAACCAAAAATACCGAAACAACAGGATCTGTTGAGGAACAAAGCTCACGTTGATCTCACAACATGCCAGCCCGAGCCACCATGCTAGAAAACCACAACCTGATGTGCTAAATAAAGTAGGCATTCATTATGTATTTTCTGGAGATAACCCGTTCCTTTACATCAATTTTACATGCAGTGTTATCACACGAAAAAATTGGCCAAGTCACACAATTTAAATGAAATCAGGGTTGAAGTGGTTTATTGATTTATTAATGGTATGTAATGAACTGCCAATCAGTGAGCCATACATTCAGGATCAATAGCAGCAAAACAACAGACAAACCACAATATCAGGCACATACAAAATGATGGCAAATGCTACAATTATCTAAACGCCCTTCCACTGCTAACTCCCAAAACTTCTAATCCCCACAGCCTGAGAAACGACGCCTGCACACGCACAACATGCTGAGAAGCAGTGTATGAGGACCTCCCTCTTCTGGGGTGCAGGTTCCCATTTACAAGCACCTCTTCTGGGAGATGTAGGGGCTCCAGCTCTGTGCATACCTGTCCAGTTTTATTCAGTTGAATAATTTGCAGGCAGTGAACAAGATCTCCCAGAGCCAGGTGTGAATGCCCAAGGTGGGTCCCAGCAGTGCCGGATACCCACAGCCTCCGTCAGGGAGGATGCACCATCCCGGATCCGTGATGCTGGTGGGGCAACCTCCAGCAACTGTAAACCTCATTTTAATGCTGCTCTGTTCCTATTTCTTTCTCCTCACTGTAGGATGTTCTCATGCTTCTTTTACAATTATTTTCAAGCTACCTCTTTTTTCTTTTTTTTTTTTTCCTAAGCTCCCAAAAGTCTATGGGTAACTCCCTGGTTACCATTTAAACCAGCTGACAGTCCTGTTAAGCAAACTTTATTCTCTTCATTTTCTGCTTTAGCACTACCAGTTTTGGGGGCAAACATCTTCTCAGGCAGCTCTGGGTATTCTATTCACACACACTGTTTACTATTGCATTCCTCTCTGTGGTTACCCAGGCCCTGTTACTAAGAGGAGGAGCCATGCTGACTCCCCCATAAGTGTTACCGACTGGTGATTATACATAATAAAACTATTTTTGCTGGACATAGAACAGGAGATGTGATAAATGAGCCAAAGTTTCATGGTTGAGTTCAACCAGATTGCAGCAATGTTTATGGCTAGACATCTAATGGTTAGGCCTCAGAAACTAATTAGTAAGAATTAATATAAGAATGAGAAAGCTTTTAGAGCTGGGCACTAGTTCATAACAGTGCTGTTAAGTTATAACACAGTATGAATTAAGCATGGATTCCCCATCCAGTGATATTTTATTCAACAATAAAAATGAGAAAGAATGCTTGCAGTAATACTGATGTCGGAAGAACTGGCAAAACACAGACCTATAAGACAGAAAAAAAGAAGGAAAAACAATATTTTCAGGATCTAGGAATTATCAGAACTTGAAGAAATTGAGACAGTCTACACATGTAATAAAAGTCGTTTGCCACAGAAGACTGTCTAAGAGGATGCCCTTTGGTCCTGCAATGATAGTATGTTTTACAAATACATGCAACCTTTAGAGAAAATATTGCCTAATCTTGAGGATAAAGGACATTGAATCTATTATTTTGCCTGAAAACATCTGAGATAAGTATCAGTAATAACATAAGATAGATGAGAACAATGATGCACATCAGTGGAAATGCATAAATGAACTCTTGATACTTCAAAGATAGATCAAAAGGCAATCAACAAGGCAAACAAAGGACCTCAACACAAATACAAAGCTCAGTCATGAGGTTAGTTACATGCATTTTAAATTTTATTATATATTGTTTGTCGTAAGTATGTATGGTTCAAACCGAAAAGTTTACTGATAAGAACAAAATGTAGAATTTGTTTTCAAAAGTCTCATATAGGGTAGAGGTCCAGATTATATACAGAGAGGGAGCGAACAAAGGCACTGAATGAAGCAGACCTGCCAAGCAACCTGTCTGAGGATGATGCTTGACCACACCTTTTCCATTTGCTAAAGCAGTGTTTCTCCTCTAACAGCACGGTCCTCACCAGCAAGGCAGGATCAAGCAGGCGAGGTTTCAAACCCAAGTGAAGACGCACTCTCAGCCCCCTGCAGACTCTGTGCACAGCCTACGCCGGTGTCTCTGCAGCACTCTCACCCAACCACCCTTTGAGGATCCTAGAGATGGCAAGAAGGGATTCATTTCCTGCTGGTGCTTTGAAGTAGTTCAGGCTCAGCTGATATCTCCCCAGAGGAAATTGGTTCCCCTTCACCTGTTACCACGGCCCTATATCTCTTCTGTAAGGGCACCTCTGCAAACAGATAAAGAGCCTCCCTGCTCCCGGAAGCCACAAGTTTTTAACTTTCCCCATCTTGGGAGTCTCTAGCCTCCACTCGCTAAGGTGAAGCCATCCCTCTAGCCATCCCTCCTTCCCTGAAATGCAATGTTTGGGGGTTTTGCCCTACACGGTCTCTGCAAAAGCCCTGCTCATCTCCATAGGCTGCATGCTGCCTCCTACAGCTCCTTTGCATGGTGGCTGCGTGGCTCAGCATCTCAGCCAGAACACATCTCTTACTGGGAAGGCCAACATCAATGCTAGCCCCAGCCAAGGCACCAGGCAGTCTATACAGCCCAAGACCTGGATGGCTGAATCCTCCACCTGGAGCTCCCTCCTGATGTGACAGGGTGGCTAGTCCAGCACGTGCTGGGGAGCGTGCCCTGGGACACATCACTGTGCAGTCCAACACCGTCTTCAGCAGTACTACTCGGTCCATTTGCAGCCCCTTATATGGAAACTGCCACGCAAACAGCTGATCCAGCAGTTCAGTTCTCTGTGCATTCTCATATGTAAATACTTTTTTAAAAAAATAAAATTAAAAAAGTACAATAATTCTACACTTTGGGGAAAGATTAAAACATAGTAGATGATCATTATCAATTTCAAGAGCTGTTTTTGCAGAAACCCACTCAACACACAATGTGCCTATAAGCCTCAGGAATTGGAAAAAAAAAATTGTACATGCTCAGTGCTGACAGTTTCAGCCTCATCTTCCCTTGTCTCCAATTTCCCAATTGGTGAAATATTGCTTTTGCCCATTGAGTAAACTCATTAAGCTTGTTGAAAAAATGTAAATAGTACAGTAGTGATTGACATTGAAACACTTAAGAGTAAATTAATAATTATGTATTCAGCATACAGTGTGGCTATGGTGCACAGTATACACAGACTAATGAAAATAAAAATAAATATGGAATAGGTACTATTCATCAAGCACAAAAAGACACCCTGAGATGCTTACGTTCAAACAGATGTTTAAATGCAGACTTGCATAAGCATAGGTCTGGTCACATGAATAAGGGCTTTTGTGGATCTGGTCCACTGATTCTCAACCTCTTTCAGGTATGAAAACTGCAATTCTCTCTCCCACTTGTGCCCAAAATAAGTCACTTCTGAATGTTAGATAATAAATATCACTTGTGGCATCATCCTAAAGGGTAAGAAGCGATTTATATTTATATGAATAGACATAGAGGACAAATATGACCTACGGGAATATGTAAGTGTCTTCAACTGAAAACTAGAACTCTAATATTAACATAAAAATTGTCTCTCAAAGATATTTTCTTGCAGCCCAACCAGTATCAACACACACATTTGATAACATTTGTGTTGGGTAACTAGACTTACACACCTGATCATCTTTCAAAGGGCAAACACCTTGGTTTCATCAACAATATCCAAATACTTGAAAGCAAAAAAAAAAAAGTTATTTTTAAATTTAAGATTATAGATCTACTAAACTGGTCTGGCAGCCAGCCATATAAAAATTCAAAGTCTAAAACTCTCTGTGATTCTGAAACAAAGAAATATCATTATTGTTACCTATTCAATTTAAATAGACTTCGCAACTTTATTTATGTTGGCAGGGAAATGGATTCAGACCACGGTGTATGCCTAGTGAGTAAATATCTCTGATGAAAAAAGCAGGTCACCAGTGCATAAAGTGGATTTGGGAACTCTTTAACTATGTTTCTTCTCGATATTCATTACAGCAAAACACCCAGGGCATCTATTTGACTTTACATTGTTTATTGCTGTTTCCTCTACCGAGAAAGTTAGACCTTGACAACTAAAAGTTACAGTACCAGCCTTCAAACCAAACCCCCTCACAGAAGACTAGTGTTCACATTCCATGTGACTGTGGGCTCCGAGTTAGAGTCCAACAATACTCACTGCTGAAGGCTTCTGTGTTTTGGTCCTGACACTAAACACTCACAGTAGCGCAGCATATAAAAAAATCACATTGTAAGAAACTGGCTTTTTAGTTAATAAAGAAACTGTTCTGTTCACCCCAAACTATATCAGCAGGGAGAAAGCACAGAGGAAGTGTGACTGACATTCATGACATTGCGTATGTGTATGAAAGAGAAGAATTTTGGAAATCCTAAATTTTGGAGTTTAAGCAACATACCGCTGCATTTTTTCCTTCCCACCCAGGGTTTTTTTGTTAACAAGTTTGACCTTAATTATCAAAATTAGACTCTGGTAATTAGGAGACCTCTCTCATGATCAAAATAATTCTCCTAAATTTAAACCACTCTAGGAGGAAAGTGTCAGTATTGTAACTCAATGGAAATTAATCTAAACACTACCAAAACTCTTCCTGTATATTCTTCATGTCACTCAGGAAGGATTTATTACATTGTCAGTGAATTAATAGCTTCACTTTCCAATAGGCAATGTTGGACAACTGTTAATTTCCAATGACAAAATAATTTCATAAGCTAGAAAATAAACAAGTGCACAGGGTTTTGTAATTACTATTTTTCCCACATGAGCAGTGAAGGTGAGAATAGGTATGAGAAAACAGAACAAAAAAAAATAAAAGAGTAAGAAATTGTATGCAGAGACACTGTAAGATCAATATGCACAAGAGAAATCAAGTATTTCCAACCAGAAGCAGCACTTCTCACCACACCAGCCTAACTACCTTGAGAAAAGCCAGCTCAGGAATCATGAAAATATAGAAGAAATAGCTTCCCTGATCTGAAAACTTTTCCAAGGTAAGAAAGAAACTGAAATTGGTAAGAGAAAAGATCTGAGAAAAAGTTTTATATTTTGCCCTTGACTTTTCTTCCCATGAAGTTACACCTTGCTTTTGACTTTTTACTGATAGTAAACTGGTGTGCTACTACTGAGATTTTTTTTTTCCTGCTGAAAACAACTCTGTACTCTGTATTTTCTTCAATCCTAGATATGAACATTCACCTGAAGTAATCCTTCTGCTCTTCTCTGACTATTCTTTAAATTGGTATTTGGAAACTGTACGCAGTTTGGGGGCTTCTTATCTGTTAATGGTTTCCTGAAGCTTATGGGATAACACATCTGCATTTCTTCAGCCACTCCTTGCAGACAACATGGTAAAGACAACCCTATGCAGTCTTTCACTTGCAGAAAATTTCCACAGAGGGAAGATAGAGGGAATGTGGGCAGGACTGAGCAGAATATGCTCTCAAAACTCTAAATCTGTATCAAGATTCAGGATGAAGATCAGGATGCTAGAAGTCATTCCTCTGCAGACATTTAATAAAAGAGTTCATGAAAAATCCTAGCTTTCTTAAGCCAAATACAGGTGTGTACTTCCACTGTCAACAATTCACCATAATTGTATTCATTTCACATAATGCCATAAAAAAATAACATTGAGGGAACAGGTATAAAATCTAATGTGTCTACTGACTTTCTTTCACAAATTCAATTTTCTGTTTCACTATTTTAATTCCTGTGAGGATATAGCTTCCAGTACATTTGAAGGCACCAGCAGTGAAACAACATAGTTTTTGAATCATAAATAGAATTTTTTGACTGTTGGCATTAAAAGGACTTTGGCATGAATGCACCATATTTTATATTTAAAAAGCAGTAATTAATTCCATACAAAGCCAACAAGCTCACTAGCGATACACTTATCTTTCTCTACTTTCCTCAAAACACTAATGGTAAGAAAATTAGCTGGTTTCATTCAGTAGCTGCAAACATTTTTATATAACTACATAGTGTTAGTCAAACTGATGACAACTGACTCAAATATGGCCAGTAATTTATGACATCTGCTATTCACAGAAAAGAAGAAAAAAGTGATCATGTCTGTCTGGAACTCTTTATTTCAAAACATATACAAACTTTACAGGTAAAAATACTTTTCCCGCTTTCCTAGGGGGATGGGAACAAGACTGAATATTTGTCATGTGCATATATGAAATACTATTAGCAGAAGAAAGGAAATTAATTCCTGTTGGAATTCTACTAGCCAAACATTCTGCCAAGCTTTGCTCTACCATCTTGCATTTTTTCACGTACTCCTGTACAGAGTGCAAAGATTGGCATGGCATAGTTATCCTTGTGATCTATACATCTCTAAGATACCATATGCAAAACATCAACTTTAAAAGAGGTGGCTGCAGCAGAACACTACTGACTTCATCGCCAAGATGAAGTCAAACCTAACTTGTATTAAAACTGCCTACAGATTTTGGTCTAGGTTTCTGATGTGTAGGTTCATTAGAAATAGATTTATAATGCTTTCCTCATACCTCGTCAGTTCAATTAATTCTCTGGCTGAAAAATGGAGAACAGCAGGCTGTGGAACTTCTTAAATTTTTAAGATATTAAGTAATGCAACAAGTCACAAATTTAAGCTAAGTTACGAGACACTCCATCCCACCTTGAGACCACCCTTCTGGCTATATACTTAATAAAATTATCTATTTTTATATCTATGTAATACATATTACTTACAAAAGTATTCCTGTAGATCAAGTCAAAATCAGAATATACAATGTTAAAAGTGTTCCTGAAAAAACCTGTTTTAGTTTTCTTCAATTTCTTCAGCTGAGCTGCAAGACTAGACACCAAAACAACTGAAGATCTGAAAGACTGACTTAAATTACCATTTAGAAATTCATTATTAAAAATTGCATACACTGACACGAAGAGCGGGCTTTCTCAATATGATTACTCTTCTGTGTTTTCTACTACTTTATAAAAGTTCCCTATGTAAAAAGAAGTGAGGCATACACTGGAAAAACCGTTAATTCATAAGCCAAAAGGCAACCACTGGGCAAGACTCAAAAGATGTGACTGGTATTTTGTTTTCTAGCTTTCTGAAGTTTTGTTATTATGTCCAGAAACAAATAAGTTTAAATATTTAGCAAGATGCAAATTCTGAGGAACTACTTCCCTTTAGCTGGCTGAGACACTCCAGACCAGCGTTGCCATGAATTTGACATTTCCTTCAAGTCTGTTTCAAAAGCAAAAAGCATAAGCAAAATAAGAAATGACAAAGGAGAAAGCAGGGGAAATCAAACTATAATTTATCAGTGGTTTTCAAAGTTGATCTCTATAGTTCTTAATTCAGTTCCATGATTTCCATACTCTGGCTGATTCCTTTTCCTCTCCCAATTACCAAATTGATGTGTAATTTTCTAAGTAGAGCTTTCACTGTAGGGCTAACCTTAGAGCTACATTCAGTTTAGTCTCAGCTGGGTGAAAACATCCACGATGCACCGCTACACTCAGCTCATATCCACTCCAGTTCTACACCAAACTGTTCAATGTGCAAAGGTTTCCCCTGAATTATCCTGAGGTTACTGGCACAGCTACATAATTCAGTCACCTTCTGGAAATCTTGTTTCATCTTCTTGACTCCCATTCAGTAGATTTCCCCACCAATTCGGTTAACAACCTCCACCTTAAAATGCTCTAGAAACAGTTTCTGGCTACTGTACTTTCATTAGCTGAATTTTAGCTTGTCACCAAGAATCATGATCTTTTGCAGAAAATGCTGTTAACACAAGCATCCCTTCGAAACGGGGCCACTCTAGGGCTGGCAACATAAGGAGCACCTGGCAATAGCACACCTTAATTCCCTCTCCGAGAAAGGGACAGTGCATCCTGCTAGTGATAACTATGGTGCTCTGATGGAGCAGACCTGTAAAAGAATGACATCCTGTACAGCCTGGAAGTTTTGAAGCACGACCACAAATGCCCAATGCCTGCAGTGGATCGAGAACTTCTGTGTGAGCAGCGACCTACAAGTATTTGTAGGAGAAGCCTGTCCCTGCTTCTTGACAACATAATCATGGATAAGCACCATCCAGTCATCCACAATCTGTTATTATTATATTTTTATCTGGAACCTACCTACCTCACATTTCTACAGCTCAGTAGAACCTCGTTGTAGTAAAAGACAGCTCTTTGCACGCTGTTCTGCTGGGTAAATTTCTTCTCCCAGTTCACTGATACACACCCATGTCATTCCCAGTTAGTGTTCTCATGGAGTGCTCATGGAAACACAGCATCAAACCTTTCATCACTTGGTAGGATATCAAAATGATTTGCAATCCAACATTCCTCTTCAGGTGCTGGGAGATACAGTGGGAATGCAGTTACACATAGACTCACTATATATTGTACACTGGAACCTAATCCATTTGATTTCCGTGTGAAAACCAGCCTGCACGCCCCCAACAAGACTAAAAACTAAATTTTAAAAATATTTAATCCCAATTTAGAGGTCTTAGTACCTGGACAATTAATGTGTAGGGGCACTCAGTGAGTAAGAGTCCACATTAGCCTGGCAGTGCAGATGCAGTGATACTGTGGATCAGCTAGGTTGCTTTTATTTCAAATGCAAATATGTTTCTTTCACAGGACAGGTGTCAGTACAGCCATAGCCTTCGGTTATGTATTCTGCTTAGAAAGAGAAATGTTTGGGGGGTTGTTTTGTTTCTGTTAAAAGTCAAGGCATCAACAACACCAGAAATGACCAAAACACTATGACAAAAATGTCTGAAGCCTTTGAAACAGATCAAAAGTATAGTGATTTTTTTGATGTAATTTACTCTAAAAGTGAATATTGAAATATTTCACATGCTTAGTTCCCACATAAGAAAATTAGTGTGCAATTCCCCTCTTTGCCCCAACCCTGAAATCTCTCCGTGATGCCTTCTCCAGGTTTTTTCCTGTAAAATGCTTCCTTCTAGATCTAAATATGGTAATCAACAGGAAGAAACAAAATTACAGTTGTGGAGCAATATTCCATTCTGCAGTAAGCTGAAATCCCCTAACCTCATGATCAAACTGTACACTACATCCCACTATTTGCTCTCCTGCTTGTAGGAAATTTTCTGGCAAGGTGCACTCAGTGTGTGACTGAATTCACAGATGATAACAACAATAAAATAAATAAATCATGTTTCATACTAAGATACCATGGCTTTTTTTTAGATGAAAATTATCCGTAAAAACAGACATAAAACATAATCAAATAGACCAAGAAAAGAATCAAAGAAAATCTCTGAAGGGTTTAAGTGTTTGAGATACAAGACATAAAACAACTTTGGATGCAGGGGAAAAAAAAAAAACCACACTTGAATAAAAATAGAGAGAAATATTGATTAGGAGCAATATTTTTATGCTTCAGAGTCCATGTTTCTTTCTTTCAGTGATCCCCAATGAAACCAGTAAGAATTTATACAAGTGTGCACTGGAAGAGCAACATCAAAACACATAATGTAATAGGAATAACCCAAAGATTGCAACTAAGCTTACTCTGTGATAAGGTATTTCATACCTTCCTATTATACCTGTAACATTTTCATAAGTCTAAAACTCTAAGACCTTGAATGACACAGCTCTTTTCTGAGTGAATTACTAGCAAGTGGCTTCACTGATTTCAGTAGGATGCTCCACATGAGCAAAGATGACAGAATAGTACCCCAAAGATATACATAAAATACCCTTGCAAATCATAAACAAAAGAACAAAAAATGGCGGAAATATTCTTTCTGGACCCTCATTTACCCCTTCAAATGCATATTTACCGGGTGCGATGCAACACCATGTCAGAGACAAGCTAGCACATCTATACAGCACCATGCAGGGATATTAGCTGAGGTCTCACAGAGAATATAACCTCGTTAGAGCAAGATTGTGCATTGGCTAATTAGGCCTGCTTCTCAACCAAGGCTAATTATTCCCAGTACAGCACCATACTGATATTGCTTTGTTGCTTCTGGGTTCTGGAGCTAGATTATTCAGCAGTAGCTCAGGGATCTCTGCTCCACGCTGTATTCAAAATTGTAAACAAACTCATGAGAAATGGTTGTATTATTCTGAGATAGCGGCATGATGCACTGCACCATCTCGCTTCATCTATTGAGGACATCAAAATGAAGGATTAGCATGTCTATGCATTGAGATCATCTTTTAAATGGGAAATTCCACCACTAGACAAACAGTTGTGTAAGGGAAAAAGTTGGACTGTGGGTAACAAATATTCCAGGAGTGGAGTCCAGGGTGGCTACAATCCTCTCACTAGACGTATGCCACACTCAGTAGGTCCTCAGAAACAAAAAAGGTAAATAAATGCTAGAGACAAGGTCAAGACTTCTGCCATTTTACTTAAAGATCAGCTTTGAGTAAAAGCTAGTGCAAAAAAACAAAAGTTTCTTTTTCTGTTGGCAAGGCAGGTCCCAAACTGTTGGAGTGTAAATCAGAGTTGCTGTACCGTGATGGAGTGTACTGAGCACTTTTAACTGAGAAACCTTGGGATGCCTTACCACGGTTTTCAAGGCTTAGGAAAGTCACTTCTGTAATAAGACTAAATTGCCAAGAGCCTTCTGTTAAGGACAGTGGTTTTGTCCAGTTCTTGTCATGATGCCAGGTAACAGCAAATATAGTTTTCAAACGAAACTCTAATAGGAAACGTGAAATGACAGAAGTGTGAGCCAACATTTTAACCAAGTAACATACTGTATCCTCTTCTTTTTCTAACTGGTGGTGGTTACCAGTATAAAGAATTGAAAGTACAAATTCTAACGAAAAATAAAATTAAAAAAAAAAAAGAAACAGAGCTGTGATGACAGCTTGTTCCCTAGAATTCCAATAGAATTAAATAATCAGTTTTGATGAGGGAGCACAGGAACAAGGCAGAAAAACATTATCAGTATAAAGTCAATTTACCTTTGTGGTTACTAGGCTGTAAACGAACACATCTTCTGTAATATCATAAGCAAAGAAACCTTTCAGGGTTTTACTTAATACCTACCCTTGTACAAAATATACTGATCCCAAGTTTGAAATCCTGGGAAACATGGTAACAAAATAAGTCATGAGAATATTGTGATTAATTTGGTCCCACTCCTTCCCGCTGCTCAACCTGTCCACTGTAAATTATTTTTTTTTAAACCATGAATGGAAGAACATTCAGAGCATTGCCCACATATTCTCTCACTGCACAGTTTAGAATCTCTACCAATGCCCAAAATACAGCATTTTAACTCCAGCAGAAGAGTAGCAAATGCCAAAAAGTCCACTAGGTATCAGACTACTGCAAATTCACACACACACGCATAGAAGTCAAAAAGAGGATAAAACCTTAGACTTAAGGAGATACTGATTTAGAGAACAGAAGAGGAGAAATTTTTTTCAAAACTAATTATTTCATAAAGAAAATATAAAAATCCCAGACTGTAGAACAGAGAAATACAGACAGCAACTGACCATTTCATCTGTAACATGCATATCCATTTTCCATTCCATTTTCAGAAATACCGATATCTATTCTGCACAAGCTGACAAAATGAAAGGTTTTAGTAACACAAAGCTTATCCCATCCAACCTCTGCACTTGTATACCATTTTAACATGCTAGTGCCTGATTGTTTCCGATAAAAAGATATAGTATATCTTGCTAAAGCTGGTGATGTGCCAAGTACTCAGTGACGCAGTGACAAATAGCCTTCTCGATTCCTGACAAAATACTCCCTCTGCTGTACAATATACACTGTTACATAAAGCACAAAGCACATATATACATATTTAAACTATGAAAAAGTCACAGGTTTCATAAACCAGACAATTCACTCTTAGATTTTTTTTTCTGAATGATCTTGCTGAAAAAAGAAATAACATTTGTATCCACCAAATATAAAGTTACTTGTGACTTAGCTCAAACAAACAGGATAAACATACTAAGGTATAAACCTATATAAGTGCCCAGTCCTCAAAGACTATAAAATTCACTATAAATGGAAATAACTTAGAAATGTTAGAAAATAAAGGCTCAGATGCCCAGTTAAGATATGTCAAAACACAAATATCTAAACATAAGGAATACAGAACAAAGGAATGAATTCAGCCGCAGTTTTTTTGTTTGTGATTTATTGCTTCTACTTTATATACAGAATTTGCCTTAATACAAAATTGCTCTGCCTCTATAACTTTGTCAGGTCTCTATAGTAAATAGTAAGGCGGTTAGCAAGACTGAAAAGCTTAACAATTCTGGTGGGCTGGAAAAATATTTCCAGATAAATTTTGCATTTAGAAATTACTTAATCCAAACTACTTTAAAAGACTTGGAAAGCGAACGGCATTCAAGGAGACCACATCTGGAACAAAATCCAATGGCTGTGCCGAGTACACCAGCATGAAGACCTGTCCTCCCCATGCAGAACCAGACCAACCTGTAGAACATGAACTCCTGGAGCGGCATCCACGTGCCATATGCATCACAAAGTCTCCATGCCAAGAACATGGAATGACCTCTCCAATGTTATACCAGAAATCTCTTCTAATATTTAGTTTGCACCACCTCTCCCCCAGAAAGCCAAACACTTCTCCTAGGGGAGTACCAAAGTACATGCACAGCCACATAATAAAACACGATTATCCTTAAACAGAGGTATAGTTTTCAGCTTTTAGAAAAGTTTAAATTCATTTTGAAGGATGCAGATTAGTTTTTTAGTGTTTAGACAGTTTACAAATCTACTTCAATTTATATTAGTAGTGCCCAAAGCAAACGCTTTCTTACTGCCCCAGGCTCTTCCACTCATACAATTTCCACTCATAGAGAAAACAGTAATTGAGGAACAAAATCACCTGCATCTCATGTTTTCATTACATATGTTTCAGGTTTATTCCACAGAGGTGTTAAGAAAAACTTCAGTTCTAATTTAAAGTGTATAGTCATTACGCACTAAATTTCATTAAAAATTCAAATTTTATCTAGCTGTCATGAAGTTCATTTACAGAAATCAGCCATTCTAGGGCATGAAGATAAAAATAACAATACTGAAATAACAATAATGCTGGTTTACCTGGGAATACAAAGTCAAAGAATTTCTTTCCAGAAATTCCATTAAAATTCTTTCTACAGTAAAAGCAAAAGATAAATTACTTCTAAATGTATTAAGTAACAATCAAGATTTCTTTTTAACATCAGTAGTTGATATAACTCCTTTTTATTTCAGAAACATGTCAAGAACATACCGTTATCCAACGAGCAGCATTCAGAAAAATTTATCTTTGTGTTTTTCTAATAGGGTGCACAAGAAACTTCATTGCTTACTAACAAATAATAACTGCAGCTAGCTGCAGCGTATGCTAAATTGCACATACGGGGCGGGGGGGGATACGTATTGCTCCTATCACACCGTTGGGTAGATGTGCTGTACAGATATGCACCAGGAGTAACAACTCCATTCAAAACCAGGGTCAGGGCACGATTCATCGCAGCCCCAGCACCCCTCTCCAGTCCATCTTTAAGCAGAACATGCCAAGCTCGGCCCTTTGCAGTGTATCGATACTGCCACAGGATGGCAGAAGGAACACCCGATAGTTTCACTGGCCTTGCAAATTCCCAAGCTGCTGGTGAAAGGCTGTAACGAGCCGCGTCCTCTGCTGCCCGTGTTCTGGGGCATTTGCAGAACAAATACCAGTTACACTCAGGGTCTTACTGGCAGAAGCTTACACAACATTGTGAAAAGCCTTAAACACTATAAAAATTACAAATAGTTTTACTGCTACTCATTTCCATGTTATAATCTCTTAAGGTCTACAAAAAATGGTTGTAGTTTACACCCTGCTGGAAAAAAAAAAAAAAGAAGAAAAAAAAGAATCAGCTGACTTTTTAAACCATATCATCAGTCAGTTTGTGGCAGGTGGGACATGCCCTTATGGCACAATTACTGCTTGATGCGCCTCCAAGCATGCAATCCCAGAGAAGAAAAGTTCCATCACACAAACCTTCAGTCCTCCTGTTCAAGGAACGCGTTGTCTGTACACAGCACAAGGGAAAAGCAGAATGCAACGGAGATGAACCAGCAGCACTCTCACATCAAAGAGCTCTTCTTGCCCTCAGGCAGAAAGTTACCTCAAGAGTTATTTTATTTTTCCTTTTCTTTTCAAGCTGTTTAGTACCACTAATAGGTATTCAAGAGATGCACAGTAACTTGGAGACAGTCACTTGATAAATGATCAAACTAAAGCAACACGCACCCTAGAAGGGGAGCTTGCTTACACGAGACATTGGACTACTGTGATCCCACAGCCTTGTGTGTGGATGTTCTTCCTGCAGTCACAGGATTAGCAACAGCCTGGGAGCGAGCAGAAATGGCTGCTTACCAATTTACCCAGCTCTTTACTTACAGCACACATCTGCTTACTTACAGCACTGTGATGGGGAGACACAGGATGCTGCAGATTGTGTGGCCATCCCTCTCCTTTCACTCCTGCCAGAGCAACCTGATGTTCCACAGGATGGGAGTTTGGGAAGGAAGTCTGCTGGATATTTCTGAACTTCTGAAGTTCAGAAAAAGAAACTACAACTTTGTTTCTATAACCAAAGATTACTGGATCAAACTTAAACCTTTTTGGTGCAGCAAGCTGAGGAGACAAAATCTTAATCACAGATCCTATGAGATTTTAGACACCTTTTGCCCCCGGGAAAGGAATCTCACAAGACATCATCTCGATGCTTTTGAACCTCACTGAAATCATGAAGCCTACTCTTCTTATTAGGCCAGGTAATTAGGGGAGGAACAACCCCATGCACCAGTACAGGCTTGGGGCGGACCTGCTGGAGAGCAGCTGTGTGGAGAGGGACCTGGGCGTCCTGGTGGACGACAGGTTAACCATGAGCCAGCAGTGTGCCCTGGCTGCCAAGAAGGCCAATGGCATTCTGGGGTGCATCAAGAAGAGTGTGGCCAGCAGGACAAGGGAGGTTCTCCTTCCCCTC
>Ga0065711_1000784_pt1 | contig 56257 bp, 46 predicted proteins | sample Hoacrofraction12_FD_59098 | JGI IMG/M metagenome (GOLD analysis project Ga0065711, IMG submission 59098) | Hoatzin crop microbial communities from Cojedes, Venezuela - Epithelial fraction 12 v2 (version 2) | ecosystem: Host-associated > Birds > Digestive system > Esophagus > Crop | place...
TTCAACAGCGATACTCCCTATTAGCAGACATAGGAAAATTAATAATCTCTTTCTCATAATTCATTCATTTTAAATGTTAATACTATTGTTTATATCTCACAAAAGTAGAGCTTTTTATCTACCACTCAAAATATTTTCTTGTTAAAATAAGCCTGAATGAGAAGATTTTCATTAAGCTGTATTATATTACCATTTATCCATCGTATGGAAATTGCTTCATATAATGTGAATGTCGATATTGAGCTGTTGTTAGGCTTTTTATATAATCATAACGCTTCTTTATCTTCGTCTCTTTTTCATATTCATAAGAAAAGTCACTGAACGTACTATATATTTGCAACAAGGTTAAACAGCAGCAAATAAAACAAATAAAGGCATCAATATACCACCACCAATTATAATGAGAGGTTTTAATCATTTCTTCCATTGTATAAGAAACAGATTCATGGGTCTTACAATATTTATATGTGAAATACGCTGGTATCCCAAAAAGGGCTGACCATAAAAATTCCAATATACTGTCGAAAATAATCTTTGAAACAGGTTTATATTTATTAAATTCTAATGCTTTCTTTCTGCTAACCTCTACCAGCTCATCAGGTATAATAGCTTCCCCTACTTTTCGAGACCAAGAATGACCACACTTAGGACATTGAAATACAAGATTTTTACCTGCAATTCCGTCAAAAGCATATCCTGCTGCCTGTCCTGCCATGGGAATACCAAAATATACACCGGCAGCTGTTGCAGCTCCTTGTACCCATCCTTTGCCACTCGCTGACTTTTCTACTCCAGCGACGATATTACCACAATATGGGCATTGCTCAACATTCTCCATATATTATTTTCCTTATTCATCCATCAAGCCAATACCCCAAAACACCTGATTCAGCTTTAGTTATTATGTTCTTAATACACACAGAAAAGACGTGGGCATTCATACAATCATCTTAATTCATCGGATTCTAAGGTCTCTCTCACTACCCATTCTCCCAACGAACTAAGCATTTGTAGAGACCCACGCCGATATGATTGTACCAGCCTCACTTTTTTTGCAAGACTTATACTATCAAACAGGTGGCTCTACAAAGCCTATCGTAACAGGAGAATCTAATTGTGAGAGTTTTAGAATCTGTTACTCAAAGCGTTGTATCGCCTAATCAATATGTATATCCATCATCCAATTCCATACAGAATCTTCAAAAGGACAAGGCAAAAGTATAAAATAATTATCAAACCACAAAGACAAATCCCCCAAAAAAGCAAAAAAAGTCGGGATTTTTTCAATCCCGACCATTTTTTAACATTTTATAAGTTTAATCACCCTTATTTCGTTAGCTTTTGGGTACATCCTTTTAGCTTTTATCAGAGCATACATTCTGTTGTTACTCTTTATATGGGTGTACAGATTATCCACTTTCAACTCCCATAGCATCATACTCTAACACCTCCTTCCATATAACTGCTAATTGGGATTCCTAACCTTACCGCATAGTCTCTCTCCGCTTTGTCATTTTTTGGCGGATGATTCTGTTTCATTAATCTTATCGGTATCATAGCCGCATAGATGTGCACACATCAGTTTAGCCAGTATGACGAATGGTTCCATAGTTAATAAATTTTTTGCGTATTAATGTCTTGAAATATGCTATGTAATCTAAAATCAGTTGACCTCTTGAGGAAGTCCAAAGATAATTGAAATTTTGTCTTGTCATGCCCAACTCTTCTGCCATCTCTTTTTGTTTCTTCGGCGCCAATATGGATTTATAAACCACTTTAGCTTGTTTGGAAGTAAGTGAGGTAATGAGGTCATCGGCAAAACGGGTGTTGAGATAAATCGACGCGTTAAAGTCAGTCCATGGCGAGACTAAAACAAGTCTGTTCTTTTCTATATTGTCGAATGCTCTCCCCAGCACCACCCAGCACCTCTCAATCCATACAGAAGTCTGCCAAGTCAAAGGCTTCGTTTATTCTGTATGCCAAAAGAAAGACTGATTTGTCATAAAAGAATATAATTTACAACTTGCCAATCTACAAATTGCGATATAGTCACTTGCTCTTTATGAAAATTATTGAGGATAGGCTGTGATAGGCAGCACCCTTAAAAGTAAAATCAATTTGACGTTGTACAAACAAAAAGTATTTCGCTGCTGCCAGCCACGCTCCCTTTGCCGCCACGGCAGTTGCTGTATGGTTTTCGCTCAACTTTTACGTTCTTATACCGACTAAGCATATCTGTCATCGTGTCAATGTCCGGATAGCTCCTGTCATTATAGCTTACAAGCCAAGTTGGAATATTAGCAGCTTGCTTGAAAAGGGTTTCGAGGCTTTGCTTTGCCTCATTAATTTTGTCGAAGCCACTATGTCTTTTAGGCTCGTAACGCTTTGTGCCATTAACAAAGTCTTTATCTTTCCAGTACATCACGTAAGTCTCCAATAAATGATAGAAAGACTGGTAGTCTGCATGACTTTTGCAATATGGCGGATCAAAGTAAGCGAAATCTACATTATTAAGAGACGGAAGCAATTCCAAAATGTCCTCATTATAACTCTTATTCGTCTCTTTATTATCAAATATTGCAGCATTGTAAACAGGAACGAGTTCGAGGAAAAGGTCTTTTAGCGGTCTGACAAGACTCCTGTTTCGTTTCACTCTTGCCGGGTCAGCGGCATAGTTCATGGCCTGTGTGTGGGCAAAATGTCCCATCGTGACTTTCCTGGTCATACTTCTACACATCACGGTGAGAGCCAATGATTGCTTGAAAGGGTTATCTAATCTACATATATTGCTCCTTACCGCATCGGCGAAAGCAGCGTCCTCCCTTGGAAAGAACAAGTCGGTGAAAAGGACTTCCATCAGATTAAACAGATTATGGTCCTGATTTTCGGATAATAGTATTTCCAAATCTGTCTTTTCCAACTTCCACCCCGGATTTTCTATTAATGCCTTGCCTATTTCGCTGTCAAATTTTAAAAAATCATTTGTTATCGTTTGTTTGCCCATTTGTTTAAAAAGAAAAGCCATGGATTGTGAACCGCCAAAGGCGTCAAGGACAACTTTGGCCTCTTCGGGTACAAATTTACCAATCCATTGCCGATGCACATATTTAGCCCCGAGATATTGTGGCTCGGGAAACTTATAATCGAAATATGCGTATTCTTCAAACAAATTCATACTTTCTGTTTTGGTTTTAAACAAATAAGCCCCTCAAAGCCAAGTGGCTGAGGGGCTTTTGGTAGTCGATAGGGGAATCGAACCCCTATGCCAAGATTGAGAATCTTGTATCCTAACCATTAGATGAATCGACCAACGGCAAGGCTCGAAAAGAGTGCGGAAGCTGGGGGATTCGAACCCCCGGTACAGTCACCCGTACGGCAGTTTAGCAAACTACTGGTTTCAGCCACTCACCCAAACTTCCTTCAGGCCTGAGCCGAACTCTTATCGAATTGCGAGTGCAAAGGTACTGCAAAAAATTGTACTGTGCAAACATTTTGGCATTTTTTTTTCATTTTACCCCTATTTTTTTTGAAAAAAGGCATTTTTCGACCGATTCGAGCCTCTTTTTCGAGCGATTTTCGATATTTCAGACGATTTTTGCTCCATTTCCTTTGCGCTTTCAAAAGAAATCACTACCTTTGCAAATGGATATAACATTAACACCTTATTATATTAATATGATACAGCAAACGACAATAGAATTTATTCTCCGTATTTTTGTGGCGGCGTTGCTCGGAGGTCTTATCGGACTGGAAAGGGAGTACCGTGAGAAGTCTGCCGGTTTCCGTACCCATTTTCTCGTGGCATTGGGCAGTGCGTTGTTTATGATTATCTCACAATACGGATTCACCACCGCCTTAGGTGCCAGCCCGGAAGTTGACTTGCGCCTCGACCCCTCGCGCGTGGCCGCGCAGGTAGTGTCGGGTATCGGTTTCATCGGCGCGGGCACGATAATGCTTCAACGCAACATCATCCGAGGTCTTACCACTGCCGCCGGCATCTGGGTAACGGCAGCCATCGGTTTGGCTTGCGGAGGTGGCATGTACATTCTCGCCACGGCAGGCACATTGCTTGTTCTTGCCGGTCTTGAGGGTTTCAACTTCTTCCTGTCGTGGATGGACGGGCGGCGAGATAATAAAAAGGCTGATGACAAAACAGCAACGGATACAACAGAAGAAGAAGGCATAGAATAGAGGTTTTTTATCGCTTCAACAGCCCTTTTTAGTTAAAAAATCAATGAAAAACCTTTGATTTTTAAAAATCAAAGAGATTTATTTGACTGGGTACAAATACTGCGGGCCAGCTCTATGGCAGAGCTGGCCCGCGATACGTTTAGTTAATAACTCATCTGTCGAAGACAACTACGACGAGACATGCGACAATTAGAATGATAGCCGCTAATATCAAGAGTCGGAAGAGCCATTTTTTTATAGCTTTCTTCGTCTTGATAGAGTTGAGGTTGCGTAATTTCCAATAGTGCACGTCATCAGGGTCATCATCGTGATGATGATGATGGTGATGATGATGTTCTGAACTGCTCATAACTCGAAATGATTATTGGTTGTGCTTGATAATTAGAATCTTACAGACAGCTGGCAGTCAACCATCGAGTAGTTGGAGTCGCTGCTGCGGTCGTTAACGTAGATATACTCTGCGCTGAGCTTCACCCTCTTGAGGAAAGTGTAGTCGAAACCGATACTGTAGTTGTTTTTGCTCGACTCCCAGTCAGCCATGCTGCGATACACGTCGTAACGTGCTTTCACGTGGCAAGTCTGTTTGATAATCGGTGCGATGGCGCCCACATACCAACCGTCGGCCTTGTCGCCAAGACTCTCGTTGACAGTGATATCGCTCTCGGAGCTGTTTTTGAATGCCATACCCTGGCTGTGCACATACTCGCCTCTGAACTGCCAGTCGCTGGCTGTTTTGTATTCTGCACTGAGGGCATAACGATTAACGTCGAGAGTGGTCTTGCCGCTGATGGCATTGCCATTGGCATCTGTTCCCGAACCGCTGCGGGTGTATGAGCCGGTCCAGCCGCTGGCGCCGATGCGCAGACCGTTAACCGGGCTCAGCCAAATCTCGCCGATGAGGTCTTTGCGGTTGTCCTTGTCGCCGGTGTTTATACCCTGACCGTTGTACACCGCTGCCTGATAGTGGAGCCAGTTGCGGTCGTTGACTTTCAAGAGGTCGCCCTGCACTTGGATACCGACGTCGCGGCCGTTGCTGGCGTGGCATCCGTTGCGGTCGCTGAAGCCGGCGAGTTTCGACACTGCCTGTGCATAACTGTAGAATCCGTGGTCGATGGGGTGCAAGGGGTTGTCGAAGGTGAAGGCGCGTTTGAACTGACCAACCTTGATTCTTGCGAACTCGAAGCGTGTCCACTCTAAATATGCGTCCACGATGCGGGGACCGCTGGAAGAGTTGGGCATGCCATTGAGCTGTGCCTGAATACGGAAGTCAAACTCCTTTGCCACCGTACCTTTGAAATCCAAGCGCACCAGTCGGGTGGAGAACTGATTGCTCTTGTTATTTTTTTGACCAGAATACTGATACTCGGTGATTACATATCCGTTGAGACGGATGTTTTCAAACCAATTCTTGCTCCAGCCTGGCTGGGCAATGGCGCAAGAGGCAGAGAAACATGCCAGCGCCGTGAAAAGTAACTTCTTCATAGACTTACTTGTTATTTGTTAATAAATTTGTCAGTTAATTCTTTCGCGTAAGCAACACCACGTTTTCCACGTGAGGTGTATGTGGGAACATATCGACGGGCTGCACTGCCTCCACCTTGTAATCCTGGTCGAGCAGTTGCAGGTCGCGGGCTTGTGTCGCCGGGTTGCAGCTCACATACACTATTCTCTTTGGCGCGGCCCTCATAATGGTTGCCACCACGTCGGGGTGCATGCCTGCGCGCGGCGGGTCGGTGATGATGACGTCGGGCTTGCCGTGAGTGGCGATAAACTCATCGTTGAGCACGTCTTTCATATCACCGGCGAAGAAGAGGGTGTTGCCGATGCCGTTGATCTCGGAGTTTACCTTGGCGTCTTCGATGGCCTCCGGCACATACTCCACTCCGATGACTTTCTTTGCTCCCCTTGCCACGAAATTCGCTATCGTGCCAGTGCCGGTGTAGAGGTCATACACGGTCTCGCTGCCGGTGAGGGCGGCGAAGTCGCGTGCCACCTTATATAATATATAGGCCTGCTCGGTGTTCGTCTGGTAGAAGCTCTTCGGCCCCACCTTGAACTTCAGGTCGTCCATAGTCTCTATGATATGGTTGCGCCCGCTATATAGTTGCAGCTCCTGGTCGCCGATGGTGTCGTTGCCTTTCTGGTTGTCCACCCACATCAGACAGCTTATTTCGGGGAATGTCTGTTTCAGATGCTCCATAAGTCCCATCGCCTGTTGCTCGTCTCCGTCGTTCTCGAAATGGAACTGCACGATGACCATCCACTCGCCAGTCGCACTGTTGCGAATTATCACGTCTCGCAGCAATCCCGTCTGTGCCTTGAGGTCGAAGAACGTCATCTTGTGCTCCAAGGCGTAGTCGCTGATGCTGTTGCGTATGTCGTTGTGCCTGTCGTCCATGAGCAGGCATTTTTCGATGGGCAGAATCTTGTCGAACGCCCCAGAGATATGGAAGCCGATGCCGTCGGTGACGGCGAACTGCTCTCCCGATGCCACCTGCTCTTTCGTGAGCCACCTCTTGTTGCTGCAACCGAATTCCAGTTTGTTGCGGTATTCCCAAATCTTCTGACTGCCTTTGATAGGCGAGCATTCGGGGAGAGGCACCTTTCCGATGCGTGTGAGCTGGTCGATAACCTGTTGCTGTTTTGCTTTCAGCTGCTCTTCGTATTTCAGGTGCTGCCATTTGCACCCTCCGCAAACCCCATAGTGCTTGCATTGCGGCTCGCATCGCCCTGGTCCGAACTTATGCCATTTCACCGCCTCGCCCTCGGCATAGCTATGGCGTTTCTTCCGCAGTTGAATGTCAACCACGTCGCCCGGAGCTGTCATTGGCACGAACACCACCAGCTCTCCCACTCTTGCCACGCATTTGCCCTCGGCGGCCACGGCACTGATTTCAATGCCCTCCAAAAGCGGCAATTCTTTACGTTTTCTGCTCATTTCGAGTGCAAAAGTACAAAAAAAAAACGTTATATTCCATTTTTTTTCGCTTTTTCTTGCAAATATCAAAAAAATACATTAAATTTGCACGTAAAAATCAAAGAATGTTACATTAAACGTATTTTTAATATAAAGTTATGAGCGAAAAAAGAGTTTATCTCTTCGGCAACGGTAAAGCCGAAGGAAATGCTAAAATGAGGGAAGAGCTGGGTGGCAAAGGTGCCAACTTGGCAGAGATGAACCTCATCGGAGTGCCTGTGCCTCCAGGTTTCACAATCACCACAGATTGCTGCAACGAGTATTATGAGGTAGGACAGGAGAAAATCACGGAGCTCCTCCAAGACGAGGTGAGCGCCGCAGTGAAGCACATCGAAAATCTGATGAACAGCAAGTTCGGCGACCCTGAGAACCCGCTGCTCGTGAGTGTGCGCTCCGGTGCCCGCGCTTCCATGCCGGGTATGATGGACACCATCCTCAACCTCGGTCTCAACGATGAGGTGGCAGAGGGTATGGTGAAGAAAACCAACAACCCCCACTTCGTGTATGACTCCTATCGCCGCTTCGTGCAGATGTATGGCGACGTGGTGTTGGAGATGAAACCTCAAAACAAAGAGGACATCGACCCGTTTGAGGAGATTATTGAAAAGGTGAAAGCAGAGCGTGGAGTGAAGCTCGACAAAGACCTTTCAGTGGAAGAACTGCAGAAATTGGTGAAACTCTTCAAGGCCGCCATCAAAGAGCGCACCGGCAAAGACTTCCCCAACGACCCGATTGAGCAGCTCTGGGGTGCCATCTGCGCCGTGTTCCGCAGCTGGATGAACGAGCGTGCCATCCTCTATCGTAAGATGGAAGGAATACCCGACGAGTGGGGTACCGCCGTGTCGGTGATGGCAATGGTATTCGGTAACATGGGCGACACCTCCGCTACTGGCGTTTGCTTCAGCCGCGACGCTGCCACTGGCGAGAACATCTTCAACGGTGAGTATCTCGTGAATGCACAGGGCGAGGACGTGGTGGCAGGTATCCGCACACCGCAGCAAATCACTAAGGAAGGCTCACAGCGCTGGGCTGCACGCGCAGGCATCAGCGAGGGTGAGAGAGCAGTGAAATTCCCCTCTATGGAGGAGGCAATGCCCGAGATTTACGCACAGCTCAACGACATTCAGAACAAGCTCGAGCAGCACTATCACGACATGCAGGATATGGAGTTCACCGTACAGGAGGGCAAACTGTGGTTCTTGCAGACACGTAACGGCAAGCGCACAGGTACCGCCATGGTGAAGATTGCCATCGACCTGCTCCACGAGGGTATGATCGACGAGAAGACCGCCATTATGAGATGCGAGCCGCAGAAACTCGACGAGCTTCTCCACCCGGTATTCGACAAGATTGCCCTTCAGAAGGCAAAAGTGATTACACAGGGTCTGCCCGCTTCTCCGGGTGCAGCCACAGGTCAGATCGTGTTCCACGCTGACGACGCTCAGGAGTGGCACGACGAAGGCCACGATGTGATTATGGTTCGTATCGAGACAAGCCCCGAGGACCTCGCCGGTATGTCGGCAGCAGAGGGTATCCTCACTGCCCGCGGAGGTATGACCAGCCACGCAGCTGTGGTGGCCCGCGGTATGGGCAAGTGCTGCGTCAGCGGCGCAGGAGCCATCAATGTTGACTATCACAACAAGACCGTTGAAATCGACGGCACAGTATATAAAGAGGGCGACTTCATCTCTCTCGACGGCTCCACCGGAAAAGTGTATGCCGGACAGATTCCTACCAAGGCAGCAGAGATGGGCGACGACTTCAAAGAGCTTATGGCATTGTGCGACAAATATACCAAACTGCAGGTTCGCACCAATGCCGACACCCCGCACGACGCACAGGTGGCAAGGGCTTTCGGTGCCAAAGGTATCGGTTTGACACGTACAGAGCACATGTTCTTCGAGGACAAGAAAATCATCGCCATGCGCGAAATGATCCTCGCCGAGACTCCCGAGGGACGCGAGAAAGCTCTCGAGAAACTCCTTCCTTATCAGAAGGCTGACTTCAAGGGCATCCTTGAGGCTATGGACGGCTGCCCGGTTAACATCCGACTCCTCGACCCGCCTCTCCACGAGTTCGTACCCCACGATATCGCAGGACAGCAGACAATGGCCGACCAGATGGGTGTGTCGCTTGAGACAATCCAGCGCCGTGTGGCTTCATTGGCAGAGAACAACCCGATGCTCGGACACCGCGGATGCCGTCTCGGTATCACCTTCCCCGAAATTACAGCCATGCAGACACGCGCCATCCTGAGCGCCGCTTGCGAGCTGAAGAAAGAGGGCAAGAACCCGATGCCGGAGATTATGGTGCCGCTGATTGGTATCCTCTATGAGCTCAAACAGCAGAAGGCAGTGATTCAGAAGACCGCCAAAGAGGTATTCGAGGAGTATGGCACAGAGATTAAGTTCGAAATCGGTACAATGATTGAGATTCCGCGTGCCGCTCTGACCGCTGACCGCATCGCTACCGAGGCAGAGTACTTCTCATTCGGTACCAACGACCTCACCCAGATGACCTTCGGCTACAGCCGCGACGATATCGCCAGCTTCCTGCCGGTATATCTTGAGAAGAAGATCCTCAAGGTTGACCCGTTCCAGGTGCTCGACCAGAATGGTGTTGGCCAGCTCATCAAGATGGCAGTGGAGAAAGGTCGCTCTGTAAGACCCAACCTCCGCACCGGTATCTGCGGTGAGCACGGAGGTGAGCCCAGCTCAGTGAAGTTCTGTGCTAAGATTGGCCTCAACTACGCAAGCTGCTCTCCGTTCCGCGTGCCTATCGCAAGACTGGCTGCTGCTCAAGCTGCTGTTGAAGAGGAATAATGGCGAAAGCTTTATAATAAAAAACTCCGAGGCTTGCCTCGGAGTTTTTTCATTTAATTGTCAATTGTCAATTGTCAATTGTACAAATAATAAAAAGCCCGTTGAAAACGGGCTTTTTATTATTTGTACAGGAATCTTCTGATGCTTTTTTTAGGAGTTTTCGAGAACTCCTCTTTATGCAGTTCCACTTTCGATATTTGCTCGTAATGCGGCAGTGTGCCGTTTATTTGCAATCTGTTTTGCTCCATTACGTTTGCGATATCCTCATCAGTGAATCCCATTTCTTTTGCACCGTCGTAGTCGGGGTGAATCAGGGCCACGAGCTTGTCTTCGCGCTGCACCACAATGCTCTCCACAACCAAAGTCATCGAGTTGAGCTTGTCTTCAATCTCCTCCGGGTAGATGTTCTGTCCGTTGCTGCTGAGGAGCATGTTCTTGATACGTCCTTTTATGAACAGGCATCCGTCCTCATCGATGATGCCCTGGTCGCCAGTGTGATACCATCCCTCCTCGTCGAGTGTCTCTTTTGTGGCTTCCTCGTTCTTGTAGTAACCCAACATCACGTTTGAGCCTTTCACGAGAATCTCGCCAGGAATGGTGGCGGGGTCGGGGCTGTCGATTTTCACCGTCATATTGATCACGCTCTTTCCGCATGAGCCCACCTTATGGTCGTGCCAGTCATCGTAAGTGATGATAGGTGCGCACTCTGTGGAACCGTATCCCACGGTGTATGGGAAGTCGATGCTCTTAAGGAAATTGTCAATCTCCTGGTTCACTCCTGCTCCTCCGAGGATTATCTCGTAGAGGTTGCCGCCGAATGCGTTATATACCTGCTTGCATATCTCCTGCTTCACGCGCTTGTTGATTACAGGCATGTTCATAAGCAGTCGCATACGGTTGTTTTGTATTTTCGGGAACACCTTCTTCTGTATAATCTTCTCGATGATGAGCGGCACAGCCACGATGAGTGCGGGCTTGATTTCCGCGAAAGCTGCTGCCACCACAGCGGGAGAGGGGATACGTGTGAGATAGTAGATATGGCAGCCGGCGAGGAATTCATAGAGGAATTCGAAAGCCATGCCATACATGTGAGCCATCGGCAGTATGCTGATAGTGCTGTCGCCGCTCTTGAGATGCGGTCCCATTGCGCCATTTGCAAATTCCATATTGCTCAGCAATGCGCGGTAGGGTATCATCACACCTTTTGAGAAACCGGTGGTGCCGCTGGTGTAGTTGATCATCGCCAAAGCATCCGGGTCGCTGTCTTTGAAATACGACACGTGCTCTTTTCTAAAGTATTTGGGATACTTGGTACCGAAGAAGAGGTTGAGTTTCTCCCTTGCCTCGGTGAGTTTGTCGGTGCGCGATATCACGAGCGAGTAGTCGGGGATATAGATGATGCCTTCGAGGTTTGGCATCTGCGCGGGGTCAATTTGTGTTGCCACCACATCGCCGGTGAAGAGGAGCTTTGCCTCTGAATGGTTTACGATATGGTGAATCTGATCTGCCGTAAACTCATGCAGGATTGGCACCGCCACAGCGCCGTAGGTCATCGTGGCCAAGAATGCCACCACCCAGTTGCTGCTGTTGCGTCCGCACAATGCTATTTTGTCTCCTTTTTGCACACCGCTGTTTTCAAACAGTATGTGGAGTTTTTCTATTTTGCGTGCCACGTCATGATATTGTAGTGTGGCACCTTTATAGTCGGTCAGGGCATCCTGGTCCCAGTGACTGATGATACTTTCTTCAACCAGTGTATTGAAACTATGAAAATTTTCCATTGCACAAATTTCAAAATTTTGTGCAAAGGTACGTTGTTTTCTGCACATTTCCAAAATTTTTGTGCATTTTTTTATGCTATGTGGTGAAAAAAACCAATATTGCCCTATTTTCGACCTTTTTTACCACTTTTTTATCCAAGTTTTTGGGTATTTATGCTTTTCTTTTTCATTTTCGTGTGGCTGTAGAAGATTAGTTTCAGGCTATGATTTTCTGTTTTAAGGCATTCTTTTTCGCCTGCCTGTAGAAGAATGTTTTCAGGCTTTTTGGGGGGTAAGCCATTCGTAAGGATATAAAAATATCCCCGGTGCGATGCACCGGGGAGGAATTTAGCTTTCAACTTGTTTTACTATAAATTTTGTTGTTTATTAGATGCCAAGTGCTTTTTTAGCTCCAGCAGCTGCATTGTCAACGGCTTTGCCAGCAGCAGCTTTTGCGTCTTCTTTAGCATTGTTAGCAGCGTCTTTCACTGCTTCTTTAGCGTTGTCCACTTTCTCTTTAGCGTTGTCAACAGCCTCGTTAGCTGCGTCTGACACAGCCTCTTTAGCGTTGTCAACAGCCTCGCCAGCAGCCTCTTTAGCAGCGTCAACAGCCTCACCTGCAGCCTCTACAGCAGCCTCAGCGGGAGTTGTTGAAATGCTCTCGATACCGCTTGTAAGAGCAGTCAGGGCAGCCTCACCACCAGCGATAGCTTTGATAGCGTCAGCCTTGGTGTTAACGAATTCCTGAACTTTAGTTTTCAGAGCCTCTGCGAGTTCTGCTTTGTTGTCAGCAAGATAAGCAGCGATTTTCTCCTGGATGGCTGCGAAAGCCTGTGAGATAGCAGAAGTGTCTTTCTTTGCTTCGATAGCGTCGGTGAGGATGCTGTCGAGTTCAGCTGTTGCTGAAGCGAGCTCAATTGAATCTACTGCGTCAGTGGGTTGCTCAGTTGTTTGACCCTTCTGACCACCACATGCTGTAAGGCACAAGGCAGCTACAGCTACTGCCATTACGAATAACTTTTTCATTTTCTTTCTCTTTTAAAATGTTTAATAAATAAAAAATCGCTGCAAAGATATGGTATTTTTCAATACGTTGTTCAAAAAAATCGATTTTTTTTCAAAAAAAACGCGTTAAAAAGTGTTTAATGCCCATTTTTAACTAAAAATGCAGTAATTTTGCACCCGAAATCGACATTTTTGCGCTTTCGGATTCGCGATTCTGAGTGATACGTTCCAACAGGTCGGCTTGCGATGCCTAAAATTGTTTTCCGCATGATTGCTTCCGTTCGGCTCGCTTGTTCAGAAGTTCCGTATGGTCGGCAGTTGATGTTTGGAAGTTGCTTTCCGCAAGGAACGGTCCCCGGCTGGGCCGGGTTTGTCCTGAAGCCCTCTGCTAAGAGCGTTCCAACTGGGTTGGGTTTGATTGAAAGAAAAACTCTCTGTTAAGAGCAGTCCCGGCTGGGCCGGGTTAGACTAATGACCCCCTTGGCACGATGTTTGTCTGAGAAGTGATAGGAGCAATCCTAAAATTGAATTTATAAACTCTATAATATAATAAGGTATAATGAAAAAGATTGTTTTTTTGCCGGCAGCCCTGTGCGCCGCACTTATGTTAGTAAGTTTTATGCCCAAAGATGAGAATATCTCCTACGAGGGCAAGACGGCTGTGGTTACCACAGAGAAAATAGGAGCTAAAATCAGGGGTTACAAGAGCAAGACTCCAGTGAAAGTTTATATCCAAAAGGGTAAGATTAAGAAGGTTGAGGCTCTCAAGAACCGTGAGACGCCCGAGTTCTTCGCTGATGCCAAGGCTGTGCTCGACAAATTTATCGGTGCCGATGTCAAGAAGGTCGAGAAAATGAATGTCGATGCCGTCTCTGGCGCCACATTCACCTCTAATGCCCTCATCGAAAATGTGAAGGCAGGAGTGAAATACTACAACGAGCACAAGTAAATTTACAACGAACACAAGTTATTTTTACTCGAATTTTCAACTGAAAGTGGGCGGAAATGCACTTTTTTAATGCCATTTCCGCCCACTTTCGATTTAAATCAGTCTTCAACTGAAATGTATTTCACCAACTCCTCACCTCGCATTTGCACAGCGATGAGGTGTAAATTTGTGCCGGCTGTCAAGGCTCTGACATCTTTGTCTGCGGCATAACGGCGCAACTGCGCTGTTGCTTCTTCTATTTGGGCATCAGCTTCAGCTTGAGACTTTCCTTTCTGTAAATATTTCAATTCTATAATATAGCTGTGCTTAGCATCAGGATATTTTTTGGTATTGGCAAAAAGGAAAAAATCCCCATATCCGTGGTTGAGTTCCATTTCCGGCCATGTTATGAAAAGTGATGTTAGCTTTAAATATGCGAGGAAATAGCCTTGCAAGTGTCGTTCGCCTTCAATTGCATCACGAATAGAAGAATCGTTCTTGTAGTGAGAACCAAGAAATTCTATTAAAGATTGCCATTTTCCATCGTATGCTGCCCCCTCCAAGACATCCTTTAAGTCAGAGATTCTTAAATGGTCTCTACTGTTATACATATACCGCATATAATCATAATATTGCGCCCGGGCATTGAGGTTTGGGATGATAAGTTTCAGCCTCTCGCCTCTTGCGCCTCCGATGGTGAGCATCCCTTGGTAATAAAGCACAGATGAGAAATATTCATCCCGCGTCATTTTCAGAGCATCGAAGTCGGCGTAAAGGCTATCGTAAACATAGCCGTCGAGTACAATCTTCTGCAACTGGCTGTTTCCGAAATGTGAGTTGTTTATATCGATGTCGATAATCTGCTGCAATTTCGTAATGTCGGTCGCAGTATTCGACACCACCATATTTTCTGGTGCAGTGCCTTCCTTTATCAAAGTGTCCAAATAATTAAGCACCATATAGGGATTATATATGCCATTGCCGTCTTTGAAGGCATTCTTTGTAAAACAATAATTATCATACCACGGCCGCATATCGTTCATTATATCCTTTGTAGAGTTCTTTATCAGACCGCTTTTTCTATAATAACTGATAATTTTCTTTATCTCGACCTCGGAGAAGCCGAGCAAACCATTGAAAGCTGTTCTTGCCGATATGTTTGTTGGAATGTTGTAACTGCTTGTGATGTCGTTGAGTGTTACTGGCGATACTCCAAACATAATGATGCGGTCGAAATTGGGTTTGTAAAGTTTGAACACCGTGCGATAATATCCCTCGTCGTGAGTGAGCTTTCCATATCGGTCTTTGTCGTTGCTCAATATTGTGTTGGTGAAATTATCGTATTCGTCAACAATTAAATATATAAGGTGGTGCAGGGTTTTTGCCTCTCTCGTTATTGCGAGTAGTTTTTCTCCCTGTCCTTTTTCGGCAAGCACTGCATTCACTATCTCGGGAGTGTAATAATCGGCATAGTCGCGTATGAACTTATCCAACACGCCACAACAATATGTATTAAACTTCTCTTCGATGGTGTTCCCTGCCATTCCTGCCACCATGGAGAAATCGAAGTGTATTATCTGGAATTTCCCCTGCCATTTTGTTGGCTTCTTCGCCACAGCAAGTCCTTTAAACTCTTCTTGGAAATTACTTGCGTTAAGACAGTCGTAATAGTCTTTCATCATTGAGATAAACAGACTTTTACCAAATCGGCGAGGGCGCACGAAGAATAGATAGCTGCCGGCACGCTCAAGGTCATTTAAGTACATAGTTTTATCTACATAGCAGTAGCCTCCCATACGTACTTTCCGAAAATCCGAGATGCCATTAGGCAACATCAATATATCTTCTTCTTGCTTCATAATCATAATTTTTTGCAAAGTTACGCATTTATAACGATACTGCAAAATTTTTCAAGATTTTTTTCATTTTCGAATTTCTAATTAATAGAAATACTCCCTTCCTTTTTGCCTGTTCATACCCATTAACCGCAGATTTTGCGGCTTAAAAAGTGCCGTTAGCCGCAAAATTTGCGGCTTATTTGTTATTTTTAGCCGCATGTATGGTAGAATCTTTAAAAGTATAGTATTCGAAAGTGGGCGGAAATGCACTTTTTTTATACCATTTCCGCCCACTTTCGATTTTTTTTATTATCTTTGCACCCGAATAATAAAAATGAAAGCTATGGTTGGAAGGAAAGAAGAGACAGCGGAACTGCTGTCGTATGTGTCGAGTAAACGCTCGGAGTTCATTGCTGTGTATGGGCGGCGAAGAGTGGGTAAGACCTATCTCGTGTATGAAACAGTGGGGCAACAACTATCATTTTATGTCACGGGGAGATATAAGGTCAGCCAGTCGGAGCAAATTGAGAATTTCCACAAGGAGCTTGTGAAAAACGGCTGGAAAGGCAGTGCGCCAACTACTTGGAGCGAGGCTTTCGATGCTTTGGCTTCTCTATTAGAGAAGTCGAAGAAGACAAGGAAGATTATTTTTATCGATGAGATTCCTTGGATGGACGCAAAACGCTCAAGTTTCAAATCGGCTCTTGACCACTTTTGGAACAGTTGGGCTGCACGCCGTAAAGACATCGTGCTTATAGTTTGCGGCTCCGCCACCACCTGGATGATGAACGAACTCGTGAACAACAAGGGCGGACTTCACAACCGGCTTACCCATCAAATATATGTGAGGCCCTTTAATCTTGCTGAGACAGAGGAAATGCTCAAAAGCATCGGAATAGACTGGATACGCCAGCAAGTGGTGGAATGTTATATGGTGATGGGCGGGATACCTTATTACCTTAGTCTGCTCAAGCCCAGTCTTTCGTTGGCACAGAATATCGACAGGCAATTCTTCCGTTTGGGAGGCGAAATGAAGACGGAGTTTGAAAAACTTTATTCATCGCATTTCCGCAATCCTGACTATTACATCAAAATTGTCTCGGCCTTAGCGACAAAACGCTCGGGAATGACGAGGAGTGAGTTAGTAAGTAAAGCCAGGGTGGCTGACGGAGGCCATACCACCAAGGCCCTTGACGACTTGATAAGCTGTAATTTCATCCGGCGATATAGCGACTATGTGCATCGGAAGAACGATGCCGTGTATCAGCTCATAGACCCTTTCACCTTATTCTATTATAACTTTATGAATAGCGGCGAGTTCGACAATGCCAGCGACCCATGGGTTGAAATACAAGGGAAGCCGCGCTTCAACAGTTGGGCGGGCTATGCATTCGAAATGATTTGTCTTTTGCACGTGCCGCAGATAAAAAAGGCTTTCGGCATTTCTGCCGTATCGACAAATGTGTTTGCCTGGAGGGGCAGACAAGGCAATGAGGGGGCGCAAATAGATTTGGTTATCGACCGTCAAGATAATATCGTGAACCTCTGCGAGATAAAGTTTTACAATGGAGAGTTCTCCATCACGAAGAAATATCGCGAAGAGCTTGAGAAGAAAAGAAGGCTTTTTATGGAGGATGCCAAAAACATCCGTCCACGAAAGAGTAGCGTATTGTCTTTCATCACTTCATACGGGCTGAAACAGAATTCCTATTCCACCGACATCGTCGCCACTGCAACTATGGAGGATTTGTTCTAACTTTATCGAAAGTGGGCGGGAATGGCATAAAAAAGTGCATTTCCGCCCACTTTCGATTTGGGGATATTATTTTTTCAATGCGTCGAAGAGCTGGTCGAGGGCTTTATCGGCATCGCCGTCGCACTCGTCGAGGAGGGTGACGAACTTGGAACCGATGATTGCGCCGGCTGCATTCGCCTGGGCACTCTCAAGGGTTTGCTTGTTGCTGATGCCGAAGCCAATCATACGCTGATGCTTGAGCTGCATGGCGTTGATGCGGCGGAAATACTCTTGCTTGGCCTCGTCGAAACTCTTCTGGGCTCCGGTGAGGGATGCCGACGACACCATATAGATGAAACCGTCGGTGTTGTCGTCGATAAAGCGGATGCGCTCCTCGCTCGTCTCGGGCGTGATGAGCATAATAACACGGATGTCGTACTTGTCTGCCAACGGCTTCACTTGCGAGAGGTAGTCGGCGAAAGGCAGGTCGGGGATGATGACACCACTCACGCCGCTGTCAACACAACTCTGGAAGAAACGCTCCAGGCCGTATTGCATCGCAACATTCAGATAACCCATCATTACGAGAGGAATCTCCACCTGGTCTTTGATGCTCTTGAGCTGCGAGAAAAGTATGTCGAGGTTCATACCGTTGCGCAAGGCCTTCGTGGCGGCACTCTGTATCACAGGGCCGTCGGCCATAGGGTCGCTAAAAGGAAATCCCACCTCTACCATGGCAATGCCCTTGCGCTGCATTGCGAGGATTACGTCGGCGGTGCCGTCGAGAGTGGGGGCGCCGGCACAGAAATACAGCGACAGCAGTTTCTTGCCGCCAGTATCAGAAAAAAGTTTATTAATTTTATTCATAATCTAAAAAAATTACGTTCTAAAAGGACCGATTCTTATAGAAAAGGGTCATTAGATTTAACCCGGCCCAGCCGGGACCGCTCTTAACAGAGAGTTCTTTCTTTAGGACAACCCCAACCCAGTTGGGGAAGCTCCTAACGGAGGGCTTTTCGAACGAAGTTCGCTTAATTGTCAATTGTCAATTATCAATTGTCAATTCGATAGGCTTTTATGAATTGTTCAATCTTTGCGGCATCTTTGATGCCCGGTGCAGTTTCGAAGCGGCTATTGATGTCGATGCCGATGCATTTGGGGTGGCTGAAGGCTTTCAGAGCCTCGACATCATCGGGACCGATGCCGCCGCTGAGCAGGAAGGGCTTGCTGCCGTCGTAGGCCTGGAGCATCTGCCAGTCGAACTTCTCTCCGCTGCCGCCACCGCCGGGGCATTTCGTGTCGAAGAGGAAATAATCGACGATGTCCTCGTATTGCTTGTATTTTGCGATATCCTCCGGCTTCTCCACGCTGATGGTTTTGATGAATTCGATGCCTGGACGGATGTCGGGGTCGAGAGTGCGACGTAGATTTCGCAAGAGAGTGGGAGTCTCCTCCCCATGGAACTGAATGATGTCGAGGTGATAGTTCACGACACGGGTGATTGTGGACTGCGCCTGCTCGTTCTGGAACACGCCAACCATTTTCAGGCTTTTGCGCAGGTCTTCCTCGGCCGAGAAATTACCGTCTTCCTTGGCACGGTCGGGGATGAAACCTGCCATGCTCGATACCATTTCAACATAGCGGGGGGAGGAGGGCACAAAAATGAGGCCGAGCCAGTTTATTGGCAGCGCCGCCACCGCTTTCATATTATCGGGATCTTTCATCCCGCAAACCTTAATAATGCGATTCATTATAATGAAAAATTTAAAATTTACTTTCAAACAAACCCAACCCAGTTGGGGAAGCTCTTGCCAGAGGGTCATTAAGTCTAACCCGGCCCAGCCGGGACCGCTCTTAACAGAGAGTTTTTTCTTCAGGACAACCCCAACCCAGTTGGGGAAGCTCTTACAGAGGGTCATTTAGTCTAACCCGGCCCAGCCGGGACCGCTCTTAACAGAGAGTTTTTTCTTCAGGACAACCCCAACCCAGTTGGGGAAGCTCTTGCCAGAGTGTCATTAGGTCTAACCCGGCCCAGCCGGGACCGCTCCTGCGGGGTGCTATAACGCCGGAACGGCGTACTAATTGTCAATTATCAATTGTCAATTGGCCGAATTCGGCCAGTGCTTTGCCCGGGTCGGAGGTTTTCATAAAGTTTTCGCCGATGAGGAAGCCATTGTAGCCGCACTGGCGGAGCTCTTTAACCGTTTCAGGATTTGAGATGCCACTCTCGCTCACTTTGCAGCCCTCCGCAGGGAGTTTTTGGGCGAGGCGGAAGGAGTTGTTTACATCGGTTACGAATGTGCCGAGGTTACGGTTGTTGATGCCGTACATATCCGGCTCGAGCTCCGCGAATGCCAGTTCCTCTTCGCTGTGCATCTCGAGCAGCACCTCAAGGCCGAGTTCCCGTGCGGTGGCGAAAAGCTGACGTGCTTGCGCCGGACCTTTCTCCATGCAGGCGGCGATGACCAACACTGCCGACGCGCCGCAGAGACGTGCCTGGAAGAGTTGGTATTCGTCGATGACGAAGTTCTTGTAGAGCACAGGTATTGTCACTCCGCTGTTGCGTGCTGTGGTGATGAACGCGTCTTTTCCGCCGAAATAATGCTCGTCGGTGAGTATGCTCAATGCCGCCGCCCCGTTGCGCTGGTATGCCGCGGGAATCTCGTCGGCGCGGCCGTTCTCGCAAATCCAGCCTTTCGAGGGACTTTTGCGCTTGAACTCGCTTATGATGCCGCTTGCCGACTGCATCAGAGCCTGCCGCATCGAACCGCCCGGCACTGCGGGACAGCTCTCTATCAATTGCTCCACCTCCTCGTGGATGTCGCACTCGGGCAGTGCCTCCTTAAAGTGCGCCACCTCGATTTTCTTGTGGGCTGTTATCTCTTCCAGTATGTCCATCAGCTGTTTATTTCAATGAATTTCTTGAGTGTTTGCAGAGCCTTTCCGCTCTCGATGCTCTCCTTTGCCATAGCCGTGCATTCCTCGATGCTCTTGTCTTGGTCGAGCGTCTGGATGGCGAAGGCGGCATTGGCGATAACCACCTCTTTGTGGTCGATTTTAGAGTTGTTCTCAAGCACGCTGTCGAAGATTTTGGCAGCCTCTTCCTTGGTCTTTCCGCCTTCAAGGTCTTTGGCGTCGGCGATGTTGAGTCCGATGTCAGAGGGCTTGAAGAGTTTCTCGTATCTGTTGGTGGTGATTTTGAAGTCGCCGGTGAGCGATATCTCGTCGTATCCGTCGATGCTCGTCTCTATGCAGTAGTCGATGCCCATTTTCTGATATACGGCGTTGTAGAGTCGCATCTGATTCAGGTTTGCCACGCCGAGGAGCTGGCATTTGGGCTTCGAGGGGTTGACGATGGGACCTAAGAGGTTGAAACAGGTGGGGAAGGGGAGTGCCTTGCGGATTGGAGCCACGAATTTCATTGCCTTGGCGAAGAGCGGGGCGTGCAGATACACGATGCCGGCCTCGTCTAAGGAGCGTTGGAGCTGACTGATGTCGTTGGTGAATTTAACACCGTGCTGCTCGATGACATTCGACGCACCGCTGACGCTTGTGGCGGCGAAGTTGCCGTGTTTTGCCACTTTGTATCCGGCTCCTGCCACCACGAAACAGGCGCAGGTGGAGATGTTGAAGGTGTTCTTCTGGTCGCCTCCAGTGCCTACAATGTCAATGTATTTGTCGGCCTGCAGAGGTGCCGGCACACCAGTTTCGAGAATTCCGTCTCTAAAGCCTAACAACTCATCCACGGTGATGCCGCGCATCTGAATTGCTGTGAGCAGGGCGGTGATTTGCTCGTTAGGGTATTCCTCACGTGTGATACCAATAAGTATCTCTTTTGTCTCCTCGCGTGTCAGCTCTTGCTGGCTTAACAGACGGGCGAGAACGCCTTTCATTTGGATTGCCATATTAATCATAATTTAAAATCATCAAGTCTAACCCGGCCCAGCCGGGGCAGCTCCTAACGGAGAGTTTTTCTTCAGGACAAACCCAACCCAGTTGGGGAAGCTCTTGACAGAGAATCATTAAGTCTAACCCGACCCAGTCGGGGCAGCTCCTAACGGAGAGTTTTTCTTCAGGACAAACCCAACCCAGTTGGGAAAGCTCTTGACAGAGGGTCATTAAGTCTAACCCGACCCAGTCGGGGCAGCTCTTAGCAGAGGTTTTTTGCGGCGTAGCCGCCATCGCCGGAAGGCGATATTAATTGTCAATTGTCAATTGTCAATTGTCAATTGGAAAATTTGATAAAATTTTCCACGATAGTGCGTCCTTGCGGGGTGAGCACTGATTCGGGGTGGAATTGGATTCCGTGAATGTCGTATTCTTTGTGTTTCAGCGCCATGATTTGCCCTTCGTCGCTTTTGGCAGTGATTTCGAGGCAGTCGGGGAGGTTTTCGGTGCTTACCACCCAAGAGTGGTATCGGCCCATGGTGATGCGCTCCGGCAGACCGTTGAAGATGTAGTCGTTGCCGAGTTGTGTGCCTTCCGTTGCCACGCCGTGGAACACTTCGCTGAGGTTCGTGAGTTTTGCTCCGAAGACCTCGCCGATGGCTTGGTGTCCGAGGCACACGCCGAGCATCGGCTTGCGGCCGGCGTATGTGCGGATTACATCGAGCAACAGCCCAGCCTCTTCCGGGATGCCGGGACCGGGCGAAAGCACAATCTTGTCGAATGCGTCAACGGCAGAGAGTTCAAACTGGTCGTTGCGCCATACCGTTACTTCTGCGCCAAGCTCCTTAATGAGATGACACAAGTTGTAAGTAAACGAGTCGTAATTATCTATAATAACAATTTTCATAAAGTCAGGATAAAAATTTTTCTTTAAGTCAAACCCAACCCAGTTGGGGAATCTCTTGACAGAGGGTCATTAAGTCTAACCCGGCCCAGCCGGGACTGCTCCTAACGGAGAGTTTTTTTTCTTCGGGACAAACCCAACCCAGTTGGGGAATCTCTTGACAGAGGGTCTATGCCCGCTTCGCAGGCAATGGATAATGGAGAGCGAGCAAGCTCGCATGGATAATGGATAATTGCGGCGAAGCCGCCATCGCCTAAAGGCGATACTAATTGTCAATTATCAATTGTCAATTGTCAATTACAAAGCGCTTGCGCTTTGTATGGCCTTAGCCAGTGCTCCGAGTTTTGAATTTACTTCTTGCAGCTCATATTCGTCGTTGCTCTTCGCCACCACGCCACTTCCGGCCTGGAACCAGAGCTCGCCATTTCGGGAGATGAAGGTTCTGATGACGATAGCCTGATTGAGGTTGCCGTTGAGGCCGATGAAGCCGATGCATCCTCCGTATGCGCCACGGTTGTGCGGCTCGTATTCGCTGATGAGTTGCATGGCTCTCACTTTCGGTGCTCCCGAGAGGGTGCCGGCGGGGAAGGTGTCGATGAAGGCTTTGATGGGGTCGGCATCATCGTCGAGTGTGCCGCTCACTCTCGACACGAGGTGTATCACGTGCGAGTAGTATTGCAGGTCTTTGTAGAAGTCCACTTTCACGTCGTGGCAGTTGCGGCTCAGGTCGTTGCGTGCCAGGTCCACGAGCATCACGTGCTCGGCGTTCTCTTTCGGGTCGTTGCGCAGGAATTCTGCTCCTCGTCTGTCAGCCTCGGGGTCTCCTGTGCGTTTTGTCGTTCCAGCGATGGGGTCGATGAACGCCTTTCTGCCTTCGATGCGGCAGTGGGTCTCGGGTGAGCTTCCGAAGATGCGGAACCCTCCGAAGTCGAAATAGAAGAGGTAAGGCGAGGGGTTGATGCTCCTCAGCGCGCGATAGAGTTTGAAGTCGTCGCCCTCGTATTTCTGCACGAAGCGTCGCGACACCACAATCTGGAACACGTCGCCACGAAGACAGTTTTTCACGCACTTCCTGATGTTCGCCTTATGCTCCTCGTCGGTGAGTGTCGATGTCGTCGGACCCACGGGGTGGAAGTCGAAGGGTTTTATGTTGCCCTTGTTCATCAGTTTTTCGATATTGTCGAGTTCCACCTTGCTTTCCTCGTCGTTGTCGCCGATGGTGATGAGCGTCATTGTGTTGTTGAAATGGTCGAACACGATGAGGTCTTTATAAAGGATGTAGAGCAAGTCGGGGGCGTCGTTCTCCTCCATCGTGCTGTCTTTCACTGGGATGTTCTCGAAATACCTCACGGCGTTGAATGCCGTGTATCCGTAGAGGCCGCAGAAGTGCGCCTCGTCTCCGCTCACGTCGAAGCGGTGTATAAACTCGTTTATGGCATCGGCGGAGGTGAAGTCTTTAGTAATCTCCTTCCTTGTCTCCGACGCGTCGGGGTATTGGCCCACTGCGAAGCCGTGGCTGATGGCGACGCTCGCCAACGGACGGAAGCCGATAAACGAGCGGCTGTTGTCACCGCCGTGGTAGTCGGAGCTTTCCATCAATGCACTTTGGGGGTATTCGTCGCGCAAGCGCATGTACACCCCAACAGGGGTGTAAAGGTCGCCGAGCACGCGCCTTACCGAAGTCTTATAACAGAATTTTGTTTCCATAATAATAATTTTTGTTGCCGCAAGCGGCAAATGGATAATGGATAATGGAAATTTGCGGCGGAGCCGTCATCGCCGGAACGGCGATATTAATTGTCAATTGTCAATTATCAATTGTCAATTAGAACTTTCCGTATTCCCCTGCCATATCCTTGTTCTTGAGGTAGGTTTCGATATCTTTGTCGCCTCTTCCGCTGACGGTGAGCACTACGACGTCGTCTTTTTTGAGTGTCATTTTGCTTAGGGCGGCGATGCCGTGAGCGCTTTCGAGCGCCGGGATGATGCCTTCGAGCCTTGTCATTTCGTATGCCGCTTTCACAGCCTCATCGTCGTTGATGGAATACACTGTGGCACGGTGTTGTGCGGCGATATTGGCGTGCATAGGACCGATGCCCGGGTAGTCGAGGCCGGCGCTGATACTCTCCGCCTCCATAATCTGTCCGTCGGGTGTTTGCATCACGAGTGAGCGGCTGCCGTGTAGGATACCGAGTTTTCCGGCGTGGATGGTCGCTGCCGTATGTCCGCTCTGCCATCCTTTGCCTCCTGCCTCGGCGAGTACGATTTTCACTTTCTCGTCGTCGATATAATGGTAGATTGTGCCGGCGGCATTGCTTCCTCCTCCCACGCATGCCACGAGGTAGTCGGGCCAGTCGCGACCGATCTTTTCTTCAAGCTGCCATTTAATCTCCTCGGAGATCACGCTCTGTGTGCGGGCCACGATGTCGGGGTAGGGGTGGGGTCCCACGGTGCTACCTATTATATAAAAGGTGTCTTGTGGGTGGCAGCACCAGTCGCGAATTGCCTCGTTCGTGGCATCCTTGAGCGTATGGTTGCCGGTATAAACGGGTCTCACCTCTGCTCCGAGCATTTTCATCCTCTCCACGTTGAGGTGCTGTCGCTCCACGTCGAGAGCTCCCATATACACCACGCATGGCATGTTCATCAGTGCGCACACCGTTGCTGTGGCCACTCCGTGCTGTCCAGCTCCTGTCTCGGCGATGATTCTCGTCTTTCCCATTTTCTTTGCGAGCAGGATTTGTCCGATGGCATTGTTGATTTTGTGGGCTCCAGTATGGTTGAGATCCTCTCTTTTCAGATAGAGCTGGCATCCGTATTTCTCGCTCATCCGTTTTGCGAAATACAGTGGCGACGGTCTGCCGGCATAGTCTTTTAAGAGCATCCGGAACTCGCTCTGGAACTCTTCGGATTCCATAATCTCCAAGTACTTGTTTTTCAGGTTGTCCACCTGTGCGTAGAGTATTTCCGGCACGTATGAGCCTCCATACTCACCGTAATACCCGTTTTCGTCAACTAAAAAACTTTTTTCCATATCGTATAATTTTTTAAAATTCAAATAAAAAAAATCCTGCCGTGGGTGCGGCAGGATTTTATTGCTTTATTGGCAAGTGTAACCGACTCACGAACTTTAATCATGAGCAGCGCCACCAACCGTTGTTTACATATACTTTCGACATATTCAATTCTTTTTCGGGTGCAAAGTTAAGCAAAAAATATCAACTTGCAAATAAAATCACGATTTTTTTTACTATTTGAGCGATTTTTTTTGCTTTTTGTATAAAATTGGTATATTTCCGCTGTAACTTCGCATACCTTTACTGTTGTTGTTTATTCTGTTCGTCGATAGCTTTCACTTTTTGTTTCACGAGTTCAAGGTCTTCCTTGAGTTTCTCCACTTTCTTCTTGAGCTCTTCCACGAGGCTGTTGCCTTTCTTAGAACTTGCGTTGAGGAAGCCGAGGTTGTTCTCGTATGTCTGCACCTCGCTCTTAATCTGGTCATATTGCTTTACCAGACGTGCGCGCTCGTTATCGAGAGCGTTGACTCCTTTGTCAGCGATATTCTTCAGGCTTGACTTGAAGCTGTCGAGCTTTCTCTGTGAAGGTGAGAGGTGGAATTTCTCGTAGATGTCGTCCACAGCTTTTCTGTATTGCTCTCTGATAGCGTCTTTCTCTTTGAAAGGCACATGTCCGATGCTGTTGTATTGTGCTGTGAGCTCATCGAATTTCTCTTTCACTCCCTCTTCCGGCTCATCGAGCAGAGCTTTTATCTTCTCCACGATTTCCTTCTTCTGCTCCAAGTTGGTGCGCTCTTCACTGCGCTGGTTGCCAGTGGCAGCATTGCGTGCCTCGAAGAAATGGTTGCAAGCGGCAGTGAATTCCTCCCAGAGCTTGTCGCCAAGTTTGCGCGGTGCCATGCCTATGGTCTTCCACTGTTTTTGCAACTGTATCATCTGGTCGCTGGTCTTTTTCCAGTCTGTGGAGTCCATGAGAGCTTTTGCTTTTTCCACGAGCTCTCTCTTCTTGTTGGCGTTCTCGGAATACTGTTGTTTTACATCCTTGAAATACTGTGCTTTTTTGCTGAAGAAATCATCGCATGCCGCACGGAAGCGCTCGAAGATTTTTGTGTTCATCTTCTGCGGTGCGAAACCGATAGTTTTCCATTCTGCCTGAATGTCGAGGAGCTTCTTTGTGAGTTTATCCCATTCAGATGCTTTCTTGGCCTCTGTCTTTGCCACTTCCTCTGCCTGTTCGCAGAGTGCGGTTTTCTTTGCAAGGTTCTCCTCTTCCTTTCCTCTGAGTTCCTCGAAATGCTGCTGATGGCGCTTGTTGATAACCGTCGATGCGGCTTTGAAGCGTGCCCATACTTCTTCTCTGAGGTTCTTAGCCACCGGTCCGGTCTCACGGAATTGCTGATGCAGTTTCTGAAGCTGGTGGAATGCGCTGATTACATCCGGTTCGTCAGCGAGCTTTTCAGCAGCCTCGCAGATTTGCGTCTTTATCTGCAAGTTTTTCTTGAAATCATATTCGCGTGCCTCGCTGTTGAGTTTCAGCTGGTCGTAGAACTGCTCCACGTAGAGCTGGTAGGTTTTCCACAGCTCGTTGGCTTTTGCCGGCGGAATATTCTTGATTTCTTTCCACTGCTGCTGCAAGTTTCTGAATTCCTGATACGATTTGTTAGCCGACTCGGGTGAGGCAGCCATCTCTTTTATCTTTTCGATGATTTCCTTTTTCTTTTTGAGGTTTTCCTCTTTCTCGGCTTCCTGTTTGGCGAGTTCTTTGGCTCTTCTCTCCCTTATCACTCCCATTTCAGCCTTAAACGACTGCTCCAGGATGTCGGGCATGGGCTGGTATGCTTCCGGGTCTCCACCGTTTTTGAGGTATTCCTGATACTGCTCTTCTTTCTTTGCGAGGTGCAGTCTGTAGAATGTAGTTTTCAGATGGTCAATCTCGTCCTTCTGCAGTGGTTCGTCGCTGTGTGCTATCTCTTTCGCTCTTTTCAGTACCTCTTCCTCCGACTCATAGATTTTCTTCTGCATTTCAGGCTTTTCCTCTTTTCCCTCTTCTTTTTCTTCGTCATCGGAGGTAAGTTTGTCGATGCCGGCAGCTATTCCCGCCTTGATGTCGTTGGCTTTGTCAGTTGCAGCATCCTTGATGTCGCTGGCTTTGTCGGCTACGGCGTCGGCAAAATCCTCTGCTTTGTCGGCGGCTTTAGCAGCCAAGTCTTTGGCAGCGTCCATGGCATCTTCAGCCTTGTCGGCGATAGTGTCGGCGAAATCCTCTGCCTTGTCGGCGGCTTTCTCTGCAAAGTCTTTAGCAGCATCCATGGCATCTTCAGCCTTGTCGGCTACGGCGTCGGCGAAATCCTCTGCCTTGTCGGCAGCTTTCTCTGCCAGGTCTTTAGCTGCATCCACCGCATCTCCGGCCTTGTCTGCAATAGAGTCGGCGATGTCACCTGCTTTGTCGGCAATGGTGTCAACGGCCGATTTCAATTTGTCAAAGAAACCGCCTTCAGCCTCTTCAGCCTTGTCTGCTACATTTTGAGCCTGCTGCTCCACTGTTGTTGATTGTTCACTTGCAACCTCGGGTTGCTCATTGTTTTGTACGCGCCCCTCATTGGCGGCTGCAAGTACATTCTCTTGAGAGTCCATCATAATTTTTCCGTTTTAGTTATGACGCCGCGATCCCACGATTAATTATTAACCAAATCGCGCCAATTCGGGACAAAGTTATATAAAAAATCGCAAAATCAAACAAAAAAGTTTTTGTTTTTAACGTGATTTAACTTAAAATATAGTTGAACGCCTCGGTTTTTGCACAAATAAGCTGTTTTGTGCAATGTTTTTACACTAATCGTTTGTGTCTGAACCACAAGAGGAAGAATACCGACACGGTGATAGAGAATATGATTGCAAAGACGAATCCCCAGGGCTTTGTTTCCATTCCGTTGAGCAGGTTCATTCCGAAGAAAGAGGCGATGAGCGTCGGGATCATCAGAATGATGTTCACCGACGTCAGTGTACGCATCACCGTGTTCATATTGTTGTTGATGATGCTTGAGTAAGTGTCCATCGTCGATTCGAGGATGTCGGAATAGATGCCAGTGGTTTCTCTCGCCTGCGTCATCTCAATGTTCACGTCTTCGATAAGGTCGGCGTCGAGCTCATCCACTTGCAGTTTGAATTTCAGTTTCTGCAAGAGTGTCTCGTTGCCTCTGATGGAGGTGTTGAAATATGTCAACGAGTCTTGAAGTCTTGATAGTGCGATGAGCGACTCATTGTTCACCTCTTTGTCGAGGTTGCGCTTAGCCTTGTCGATAAGCGAGTTGATTTGTTTCAATCTCTTCAGATACCATACTGCCGATGAGAGGAACACCCTGAAAATGAAGTCCACATAGTCGGTGAATCCTGTGGCTCTTTTCTGATGATAGCTCACGAAGTCGATCATCATATTAGTTTCGAAATTACATACGGTGATGGTAACGTCGCGCTTGTGTATGATACCGAGCGGCACGGTGGTGTAGGGAGTTCTCGACCTCACCTCTTTTACGTATGGGATACGTAGGATGATGAGCATCCAGCCGTCGTCATACTCATAGCGCGCCCTCTCATCAGTATCGCTAATGTCGGAGAGGAAGTAGTCTGGTATTTTAAACTCCTGCTCTAAATATTTCTCGTCTTCTTCTGTTGGACACGTAACCTGTATCCAACAATTTGGCTGCCACGACTCGATGGCATTCAAGTTGTTTGTGATGTTCCAAAATGTTCGCATAGGTTTCCTTTTTTATCGTGATACCTCTGATAAATTCTCTGCTTGTGAGGTATCCTCTTAGGAACCCCCACGTTAAAACTTAAAAGTCTCCGCGTGATAATCGTCCATTTTTGTGAAAAAATTAGTTAATACTTCCGAATACTTTGCCTCTTAAGGCTTGCGTCCCGGTTTGCGGCTGCAAAGGTACAGAAAAAAAATGGAACAACAAAGAAATTTGCAATTTTTTTAATAAAATCAATCGAACTTCACGATTTTATTCGGACTTTTATTTCAAAAAGGTCATTAAGTCTATCCCGACCCAGTCGGGGCAGCACCTTGCGGTGAGCTTTCTTTGCGAACGAAGTTCGCTTAATTCTCAATTCTCAATTCGCTTTGGAATAAATGACAAAGCGATATATGCGAACACTCCGAGCAAGACGACGAGGAATGTTTGGAGGGTGTGCACGATTAAGACGAAATAGAGGGCATCGTTGTCAGGCACGCAATAAAGAATAAGCATTGTCTTAACAGCGAAATGCCAAGGGCCGGCACCATTGGGAGTAGGCACTATCACAGCTATTGTTCCCACGACAAAAGTGACGAGGGCAATGTCTGGCCCGAGACTCGCGGTGCTGTCGAAACAGAAGAAAGTGAGATAGTAGTGCAAGAAATAGCTTAGCCAAATGGCGAGGGTATAGAAAATAAAGAGCGGCACATTGCTCACGTTGCGTATCGACAAGATGCCGTGCCACATATCCGTAATCGCCATTTTCACTTTCTCGTAGAAGGTGAGGCGTCGCAACAGGAGGTGCAATGAAATCAGGGCTGCCACGGCGCAAATGGCGCTCACGAGGTAGCCGGTGGTAGAAAACTGCGATAAGAAAGCAGTCAGCGACGTGCCGGTCTTGTCGAAGAAGATGCCAAACTGTCTCATCGCGAAGAGCAGTGTGAGACCCGTTATTATCAGCATGAGCAGCATGTCGATAACCCTCTCCGTTACCACTGTGCCAAGGGATTTGGAGAAAGAGACTCCGTCGTATCTCGACAAGATGCCGCATCGTGCGAACTCGCCGCTTCTCGGCACCACGAGCGAGGCGGCGTAGGATACGAAGATTGAAAGCACAGATGTTGACTGCCTCGGATTCTCTCCTAAGGGCTGGAGCAGCTGTTTCCATCTCCACCCTCTGAAAGCCTGTGCCAGTATTCCGAAGGGCATGCTCAGGAGCATCCACGTCCAGTCCATCTCATGCCATAACACATGGTTGATGCTGTTGAAGTCGAAGTCACGATACATCCAATACAATATCCCGCCGCCGAGAATTATCGGCAGCGCGATATTGACTATGGATTTCGTCAGGCGGTTCATTCTTCAGTTCCGCCGTCAGTGTCTCCCAGGAATTCTTCAATCATGCTTTTTACTGCATTCTTAGCGCCTTCCATAAGATTGTCTGTTATTGTTTCCGTGAAACTCTTGGCCTTCCCTGCCACGTCCGTTTTCATCGCGTCTTGCAAATAGGTGGTAACGTCCTCTTTGTTGAACGTGAACACGTGGTTGAGCAGTCCTACCGACACCACTTTGTCCTCACCCTCATAGTTAATCTTTCCTACGGAGCAAACGAAATAGTCGTTGATGTTGAAATAGTTTTTCCCGAAAGCCATGATTGCCTCTGTTGCGATGCTGTTTACCACTCCTCCTAATCCGAGGATGTCGTTTTCTTCCATCACCACAGCTTCTCCCACCTCATTGGTGATTTTTTCCCAATGCTGTTCTTTGTTCGGATTGGTAGCATACATCACGAAGACCACGAGTGCGAGAATCACTGCCGTCCAGAGGCATCCCCAGTGGCTTTTTTTCTTTTTCTGTGTCCCAGAGAGTCCATGCCTGCCGTCGCTTTCCGGATATTCGTCTTGTCTGCGGTGGCTGTCTCCTGGTGCTTGTCCTTGTGTCGGACCAAATGCTTGCCCGAAGGCATCCTGAACATGCTCTGGTTTTCTCACTCCCGAGATTATCGGTGCGAGTTCAGGTACGTCTTTAGCTTTTGTCCACTCTTTCATCCCGGTGTTCCACACTAATGTCTCACCGTCGATGTTTTCATCGTAGAGCTTCTCCACGGAGATAGGCCCCACTTGTTTGCCGTCTCTGAAAATAAAGTACTCCATTCCTAAATAATTAAAAAGTGAATAAAATGGCCTTTGCCAATTTATCATCTGCAAAAGTAAGACCTTTTTTCCGTATTTCAATATTTTTTTGCAAAATAATGGTTATTTTGGCTTATTTTTCCTGTTTTGACCCTGTTTTTTGTCCTTATAGCCGTTATTTTTGGCCTTGTATCCACTATTCCGGTCTTTGTAATCACGATTTTTATTTTTGTTGCCTCTTTGCGGCTCATCTTTAGAAGACTGCCATTTTGTCAGTCTCCCATATAATTTTTGTATCAGGTCTTCTCTTCCAATCTTTCTGAGTTCATTTTGTATCTTCTGTCTTTCCTCGGGCTTGTACCAGAAGAAAAACATCCTTTGTCTTTCTTTCTCAGCCGGTGTTTTCACGCAGAATATCGGTTTCAGGGAGTAGGGGTCGAAGCCGGTGTACCAAGTCTCGGTGCTCACCGTCATCGGGGTGGGGGTGAAGTCTTGCACCTGTTCTAAGTGGAAGTCCATCTCTTTCGTCTCTGCCGCGAGCTCGGCCATGTCCTCTTCCCGGCATCCCGGGTGGCTGCTTATAAAATAAGGTATAATCTGCTGGTTGAGGCCGTGCTTCTTGTTTATCCGGTCGAAGATTTCCTTAAACTGGTGGAACTGTTGAAAGCTTGGTTTCCTCATCAGCATCAGCACCTCGTCGCTGGTATGCTCGGGCGCCACCTTCAGTCTTCCGCTCACGTGGTTGCAAATCAGTTCCTCCGCATATTCGCGGTTGGCTTTGTTTATCTCCTCGTCGTCGGTATGGTGGAGGATGATGTCGTATCTCACGCCGCTTCCGATAAAACTTTTCTTAATTCCCGGCAGTTTGTCCACGCTCCGGTAGATGTCGATGAGCGGTCTGGGGTCGGTATTGAGGTTTTTGCACACTCTCGGGTGCAGACACGACGGCCGTGCGCATTTCTCACAGAGCTGTTTGTTCTTTCCTCCCATGCGATACATGTTCGCCGATGGGCCTCCGAGGTCGGAGATATAGCCTTTGAATCCGGGCATCTGTATCACCTTTTTCACCTCTTTTATAATACTCTCCTTACTTCTTGAGGTGATAAATTTCCCTTGGTGTGCAGAGATGGTGCAGAAGGCGCATCCTCCGAAACATCCCCGGTGGAGGCAGACGCTGAATTTTATCATCTCGAAGGCGGGGATGGTCTTGCCTTTGTATTTCGGGTGGGGCAATCTCATATACGGCAGGTCGAAGGAGGCGTCGAGTTCCGCGGTGGTCATTGGTGGGTATGGTGGGTTTACCACGGTGTATCTGCCATCCACCATTTGGAGCATCCTCTTGGCGTGCATCATGTTCGACTGCACCTCCACGTGTTTGAAGTTCTCCGCCTGTGCTTTTTTGTTTTTCAGGCATTCCTCGTGTGAGTGTAGTATTATGTCGTCGTCTTTTATCCCTCCTGGTATCTCTTCTTTTCGGCATAGGAACACCGTTTGTGGTATGTTTCTTATTGCCTCCCACGGTTGTCCCTCGTCGAGTGTGCGTGCGATGTCGGTCATAGGTTTTTCGCCCATGCCATACACGATACAGTCGGCGCCCGACTCACAGAGAATGCACTTCTTGAGTTTGTCTTGCCAATAGTCGTAATGTGTGATTCTTCTCATTGAGGCCTCTATTCCTCCGAGTATTACGGGTGTGTCGGGAAAGAGCTCTTTGAGTATTTTGGTGTAAACGATGCTTGGGTAGTCGGGTCTCATGCCGTGCCTCCCGTCGGGGCTGTATGCGTCGTCGGAGCGCATGCGTTTCGCCGCTGTGTATCTGTTTACCATTGAGTCCATGGCTCCTGGCGAGATGCCGAAGAAGAGCCGTGGCTTGCCGAGCTTCTTGAAGTCGCGGAAGTCGCCGTGCCAGTCGGGCTGCGGCACTATGGCCACCTTGTATTCTTGCGCCTCGAGTGTGCGCCCGATCACTGCCGCCCCGAAGGAGGGGTGGTCAACGTATGCGTCGCCGGAGAAGAGTATCACGTCGAGCGTGTCCCATCCTCTCAGCTCCACCTCTTTTTTCGTTGTGGGCAGGAAGTCGGTGAGCATTGGCTCCCTTTGGTTGCGGCTGTCTTTTTCCATGTTATGCTCCAAGTGGTTTGGCTTTTTTTAGAAGTTCAGTTTTCCTAATCTTTCATTCAGTTGCGGTGCCATGTCGCGCCGGATGGCAAGTTTGATGACACACGAGGCGCCTTCGTATTCTTGCGACACGATGCGTGGGCTGAGGTCTTTCACGATACGCATCACATCGTTCATCTGCGGGTAGGTGAAGCGGTATTCGATGATTTCCTCGACGTGTTTTTCGATGATATGGCTGGTGGCGATGGCTTCGGCGGCGGCAGTGCGATAGGCGACGATGAGGCCTCCGGTGCCGAGGTTCACGCCGCCATAGTACCTCACCACGACGATGAGGATGTTGGTGAGGCCGGCGGAGTTGATCTGCCCCAGAATGGGTTTGCCGGCAGTGCTGCTCGGCTCTCCGTCGTCGTTGGCACGGAAGTCTGTGCGGTCGGGGCCGAGCATATATGCCCAGCACACATGCCGCGCGTCGTAGTACTTTTTGCGGTAGGAGTCCACAATGGTTTTCACTTCTTCCGCCGTTTCGACATGATGTGAGAAAGCGAGGAACTTACTCCTTTTCTCGGTGTAAGTTCCCTGCCCCTCAGTATCTATCGTCTTATAACAATCCATATTTTAATGGAGAATGGAGAATTGCGGCGAAGCCAATTCTCAATTCTCAATTCTCAAATCTCAACTAAGTTTGTGAATGACAAGGCCGCTGCGGAGTTTCGGCTCAAACCAGGTGGCTTTTGGCGGCATTATTTTGCCACTGTCGGCGATATCCATGATTTGCTTCATCGACACAGGATAGAGGGCGAGCGCGGCGCGCATTTCGCCACTGTCAACCCTTCTCTTGAGCTCACCGAGTCCGCGAAGGCCGCCGACGAAGTCGATGCGCTGACTGCTGCGCAGGTCGCCGATATTCAGTATGTCGTTGAGTATCAGTCGGCTGGAGATGTCCACGTCGAGCACGCCGATGGGGTCGTTGTTGTCGTATGTGCCTTCTTTTGCCTTGAGCGAATACCACTCCCCGTCTAAATAGAGCGAGAACTCGTGGAGCTGCTGCGGTTTGTAAAGCTCTGTGCCTTTCTTCTCCACAGTGAAATTCTTCTCCAAGGCTTTCAGGAATTCCTCGGAAGAGAGTCCGTTGAGGTCTTTCACCACACGGTTGTAGTCGAGGATAGTGAGCTGTGAAGCCTGGAAGCACACTGCCATAAAGTAGTTGTACTCCTCTTCTCCGGTGTGGTTGGGGTTTTGCTTCTGTTTCTCTGCTCCCACGAGGGCTGCTGCAGCACTGCGGTGGTGTCCGTCGGCGATATAGAGCGAGGGCATCTTTGCAAATTCCTCGGTGATAGTTTTGATGTCGTTGTCGTCGCTGACAATCCAGAACTGGTGTCTGAATCCGTCGATAGGCGCGATGAAATCGTATTCCGGATCAGTGGCGGCATAGCGTTTCAGGAGTTTGTCGAGCACCTCGTTGTCGGGATATGCGAAGAATACCGGCTCGATGTTGGCGTTGTTCACCCTCACGTGTTTCATACGGTCTTCCTCTTTGTCGCGACGTGTGAGCTCATGCTTTTTGATTACTCCGTTGAGATAGTCGTCAACGTATGCTCCGACTACGAGTCCGTATTGTGTCTTGCCGTTCATCGTCTGGGCATAGATGTAATACTGCTCTTTGTCGTCTTGCACGAGCCATCCTTTGTCTTGGAATTTTTGGAATTCCTCTGCTGCTTTCTCATACACGCGCGGGTCGTATTCGCTTGTTCCCTCGGGGAAGTTGATTTCTGGTTTTATGATATGATAGAGCGACTTCTCGTTGTCGCCGGCCTCCTGCCGTGCCTCCTCTGAGTTCAGCACGTCGTATGGTCTGCTCTCCACCTGCTCCACGAGGTCTTTCGGTGGACGTATGCCTTTAAACGGTTTTATCTTTGCCATAATAGAGAATTTGTTTAAGTTGTTGGTTTATAATAAAATATAATGGGAGCAACACCCGCGCCACTGCACAGGCTCTGCTCCCATTACGAATGCGAAAATTACTTGTTCACCTGGAATTTGGTGTCTCCGTCTTTGAAGAAAGCGTTAATCTGCTTTGCAGCAGCGATGCCGGCGTTGATGTTGGCCTCTGCTGTCTGTGCGCCCATCTTTTTGGGTGTAGCGAAATAACGTCCTTCGAATTTCTGGAACTCTGCGTCCTGGTCGGGTTTGATGTCGGTGATGTATTTCAGGTCCTCACGCTCCTGCATCAGCTTGAGCAGACCTTCCTCGTCGATCACCTCTTTGCGTGCGGTGTTGATCAGGATACCGCCTTTCTTCATCTTGCCCACGAGGTCGTGGTTGATGCTCTTGGTGGTCTCGGGAGTTGCGGGGATGTGCAGACTCACGATGTCGCAGTTCTCGAAGAGCTCCTCCTGGTTCTTAGCGGCTTTCACGCCTGCGCTCTCGATAGCCTCTGCGGGGCAGTAAGCGTCGAAGGCCTCCACTTCCATGCCGAAGCCTTTGGCGATGCGTGCCACGTTGCGACCCACGTTACCGAAGGCGAGGATGCCGAGCTTCTTGCCTTTGAGCTCTGTGCCTGCCTTGCCGTTGTAGAAATTGCGCACTCCGAAAACGAGGAGTCCGAAAACGAGCTCTGCCACGGCGTTGGCGTTCTGTCCCGGTGTGTTCTCTGCCACCACTTTATGAGCTGTTGCGGCAGCGAGGTCGATATTGTCGTAGCCGGCTCCTGCGCGCACCACGATTTTCAGGTTTTTAGCGGCGTCGAGCACCTCGGCGTCCACTTTGTCAGAGCGAATGATCAGCGCGTCGGCGTCTTTCACTGCGTCGAGGAGCTGGCTCTTCTCTGTGTATTTCTCCAAGAGTGCGAGCTCATTTCCTGCGCTCTCCACCTCTTTGCGTATTCCTTCCACGGCAGCAGCTGCGAAAGGTTTCTCTGTTGCTATTAAAACTTTCATATCGCTAAGTATTAATTCTGTGCCTCAAAGTCTTTCATACACTGCACGAGCGCGTTCACACCCTCAATGGTCTGTGCGTTGTAGCAGCTTGCGCGGAAACCGCCCACGCTTCTGTGTCCTTTCACGCCCACCATGCCTCTTTCTGTAGCGAAGTCGAGGAACGGTTTCTCGAGCTCTTTGTACTCGTCGTTCATCACGAAGCAGATGTTCATCAGCGAGCGGTCTTCCTCTTTCACAGTGCCGCGGAAGAGTTTGTTGCGGTCGATTTCGCCGTAAACGATTTTTGCTCTTTCCTGTGCTCTCTTCTCCATCTCTTTCACACCGCCTTGAGCTTTCACCCAACGGAGGTTCTCCACCATGGTGTAGATAGGCACCACAGGAGGTGTGTTAAACATCGAGCCTTTGTCCACGTGTGTGCGGTAGTCGAGCATTGTAGGAATCTCTCTTGGAGCTTTTCCGAGCATATCGTCTTTCACGATAATCACTGTAACACCAGCCATGGAGATGTTCTTCTGTGCACCGGCGTAGATGGCTGTGTATTTGCTCACGTCCACGGGGCGGCTCATGATATCCGAGCTCATGTCGGCAATCAGAGGCACGGTAGCGTCGAGGTCTTTGCGAATCTCTGTGCCGAAGATGGTGTTGTTGGTGGTGAAATGCAGGTAGTCGGCGTCTGCCGGGCATGTCCACCCTTTGGGGATATATGTGTAGTTGTCCTCTGCTGATGAAGCCACCTCTACCACTTCTCCGAAGAGTTTTGCCTCTTTCATAGCTTTCTTAGCCCATGTACCTGTGTTGAGATAAGCAGCTTTTTTGATGAGGAAATTAAACGGGATCTGACAGAATTGCAGTGATGCGCCACCTCCGAGGAAGATCACGGAGTAGCCCTCGGGGATGTCGAGGAGTTCTTTAAAGAGTGCCACTGCCTCGTCCACCACGGGCTGGAAGTCTTTTGCCCTGTGGCTGATTTCAGCGAGCGAAAGACCGCTGCCGTTGAAGTCGAGGATTTGTTTTGCGGTGTTCTCAATCACTTCCCGGGGGAGGATTGAGGGTCCGGCGTTAAAATTATACTTCTTCATTTTTATAAAGTTTTAAAACGTTATTAATTTCTACAATCTGTTGTTGCTGATGCCTCCTGAACCGTTTTTCAGGTGCACATTCGCATTTCGACTGCGAAATTACTCATAATTTTTCATTTGGCAAAATATTTTTGCGTTTTTATATCAAAATGCGATAAAAAAAAGCCTTACACTTGGCGAAAGTACTTTGCAAAAGCCTGAAATGCCACTTGAATATTTCAAAAGAAAGGCAGAGCCGATGTCAAGACCCTGCCTTCCAAAAGAAGAAGATTTATATTAATTTTGCCTATTGAGCTTCATTCTCCATACGAGCTTGCCCGACCTTCATCGCCGGAACGGCGATACTAATTGTCAACCTTTCGATTAAGTGAGAGAAGTGGAAGCTTGCTTACACTCCCGAACATGAGAAAGGTCGGCGAAGCCCATTGTCAATTGTCAATTGTCAATTATCTCGGTCCTCCGAATCCTCCGCCGCCAGGAGGTCTTCCTCCGCCACCGCCGGGACCTCCGAAGCCTCCGCCCATACGGTTGCGTCCGCCTCTTCTGTCGTTGCCGCCGGGACCGCCACGTCTTTGGTCCATGCCTCCGAAGGCGTTCATGCGGTAAATCACGTGAACCATAGCATAGCTGTTGATTTTGTTATACTCCGTATCGCTTCTCATAAGAGAATTGATGGTACGCGAGATAGAGCTCTGCTGGCGCAGGATGTCGTAGAACTGCAGTGTTACGGTGAGCGGTTTTCCTTTCAGGAAACTCTGTCCGAGCTGCAGGTTCCATACCAGCTCGTTGGTGTTCATCGCGGCGTCGCTGTATCCTCTTCTGCTGTTCTCGTGGATGTCTGTGGTGAGCGACATGCCCCAGGGGAAGGTGAGGTTCACGTCCACTCCATACGAGAATTGCCAGGTGTCGAGGTTGCTGTTGCTGTTGAGCATATTGCGTGCGTGTGTGTAGCTGAGACTTCCGTTTGGCTCCACCTCAATCCAGTCGTTGCGGTAGCTGAGTGAGAGTCGCTCGCTCAGTGTCGTCGTCTTCGTGGTGTTCTTCAATGTCTGCATCAGTGAGTCCACATAGAGGTAGCTCACGCTGTTTTTATAACTGGCATTCGTGAAGGAGTTGATGTTCCAGTATCCTGCGGTGTCGATGGAGGTGTTAAACATAAATGCTCCGCTGATATCCCAGTTGCCGTTGATATTCTCCGGCATCGTGGTTCTTCCGCCCGTCTTTGAGTCGTAAGATACCATACTGCTTATAGAGTTGCTGGTGGTGGAGAAATTGAGGTGTGCCATCATACTCTGCTGATATTTCTGACGGTAGTTGTTCCAGTGGAGTCGGAACGACTGTGTGAAGGCGGGTTTGAGTCCCGGGTTACCCTTGCTGATGTTCAGCGGGTCGCTGTCGTCGGTGATGTCGAGGAGCTGTGTCATGCTCGGCTGTGTCGATGTGCCTCGGTAGTTGAAGCGCAACTGGCTCACATCCGATATTCTCCATCTGAAGTCCACGGTAGGCGAGAAGTTGGTAACTGTTCTCACTGTGTCCACGCTCACGCCTTGGTAGTCTTGCACGAAGTGTGTGCGCTGGGGCTGCACCATAAAACCGATATTGAAGTTATATTTCTGCCTTATCACCCTGAGCATCAGCTCCATATTGTGAATATAGTTGGTGTATTCGGCATACTTGCTCAGGTCGTAGTCCTCGTAGTTGTCTATCGGTTTGTCTAATGTCACAAACTGGTTGAGATAGTCGTCCCATCCGCGGTAAGAGGGCAGTCCGTTGACATACGAGCCTAAGCTGCTGAAATCGTAGGTTGTGCGGTCGCTCTTATTGAATTTGTATTGGAACTGGTAGCTTGCCTGCAAGAACATATTGTGTCCGAGGGGTTCGCTCCAGGTGCCTTTGAGGTTGTAGTTCCAGCTCTTCGTGGGCGTGAGGTTCCACCTGTTTGTCTGATATGTGGAGTCGCCACCCAGATAGTTTGCCACCTGATAGAGTGTTACGTCAGAGAGCGAGAGGTTTTTGCTTTTCGAGTCGCTGAATCCTCCTCCGAGTTGCAAGGTGATGCTTCTTCCCTTATTGTTGAGCTTTCTGTTCACCATCAACGTGCTGCTGAGGTCGCTGCTTCTCGAGAAACTTATTCCTGAGTTGCGCTTGGCGTTGACGATACTGTCTATTCTGTCCATCTCTTCCATGCCCTCATCGCTGAGCGGGTCGCTGACGAACTGATAGGGGTCAGCACTGAAGGCTGCGGAGAGCGAATAGCTTTTCGAGTCGCTTGACGAGGTGCTGAACTCCTGGCGCAGGTGGATCTTGGTGAGAGTGTCGGGCTGCCACTCGAAACGCATGTTCTGCCTCCATGAGTCGCTTCTTGTCATGCTCTTGTTCCAGCTGTTGGAGAAAGCACCTGCCGCGCTGACGAAATTCTCCACCGACGAGCGGCTCTCGGCATCGCCGTCTTTGTGCTCCCAACGCAGTCCCACGTTGAGTTTCAGCTGGTTTTTCTTCTCGTAGTTGAAGTTGGCGGCAATCATTTTCGCGGCGTTCAGTCCGTTGCCGCCTCCGAAGCCACCGGGACCTCCTCTTCCTCCGCCCGGGAAGCCTTTGTCGCCCACGTTATTGGCGGAGCCGAAGAGCATAAATTGGAAATCGTTGTGCATCCTCGCCACCATGGTCTTGGCGCTGTATCGTTTCTCCGTGCCGTATCCGAGGTCGGTATTTGAGAAGACACCCTTTTTCATTCCGGGACGTATGTTGAAGTCGAGCACCGTCTGGTCGTTGCCGTCGTCGATGCCGGTGAGTTTCGACATGTCGCTCTTCTCATCGTAAGCCTTGATCTTCTGTATCATCGAGGTGGGGAGGTTTTTGAGCGCGGTCTTGGTGTCGCCGTTTAAGAACTCCTTGCCGTCCACAAGCACTTTCTTCACCGACTTTCCGTTGATGGTGATATTACCGTCGTCGTCAACGGTGGCTCCTGGGATTTTCTTCACGAGCTCCTCCACCACGCTTCCCTCGGGGGTGCGGTATGCGTCGGCATTATATATAAAGGTGTCTTTCTTCACCACCACCTTTGCGGCGTGTGAAGTAACGGTGGCGCCTTTAAGCATTATCGATGATGCCTTATAGTTTATTTTTCCCAAGTCCACATCCTTGTCTTCCTTAATAGTGATGTTTTTCACCATCTGCGGATACCCGACGTTAGTTATTCTCAATAGGAATTTTCCGTTCTCCGGGGCTTTTATCTTGAATGTGCCGTCCTCGCCGGAAAGTGCTCCGGCGATGAAGGTGCTGTCGGTTTTCAACAATTGTAATGTAGTCTGCATCACCGGCTCTTTCGTGTCGGAGTCGATAATGGTGCCGCTGATGGCTCTTTCCTGTGCCTGTGCCACTGCTGAAAAAGCAAATGCCATCAGGAGCAGCGTGAGTATCCGTCGTTTCATAAACTTGGGTGTTGTTATCAAAAATCTGTTTTATACTCCTTTTGACGCAAAAAGATAGAAAAGGTTTAAATGGAAATGAAAAAAATTAAGCTGGCAAACTTGCCAGCTTAATTTTTTCTATTTAGCTTTCGCTTATTTCAGTTTTGTGAAGCCATATTTAGCAGCGCTTCCGAGCTCCTCTTCGATACGGATGAGCTGGTTGTATTTAGCGATGCGGTCTGTGCGGCTCATAGAACCGGTCTTAATCTGACCTGAGTTGGTAGCCACAGCGATGTCAGCGATAGTGGTGTCCTCAGTCTCACCTGAACGGTGGCTGGTAACGGTGGTGTAGCCGTGACGGTGTGCCATCTCGATAGCCTCGAGGGTCTCGGTGAGTGAACCAATCTGGTTAACCTTGATAAGGATAGAGTTAGCGGCACCCATCTTGATACCCTTCTCGAGGAACTTGGTGTTGGTAACGAAGAGGTCGTCGCCCACGAGCTGGCAGCGGTCGCCGATAGCCTGTGTGAGTTTCACCCAGTTCTCCCAGTCGTTCTCGTCGAGACCGTCCTCGATAGAGTCGATAGGATATTTGGTGATGAGCTCCTCAAGGTATTTGATTTGCTCCTCGGCGGTGAGTTTCTTGCCGTTGGGGTCTTTCTTCATACCGCTCTTGAGCTGACGGTAGTCGTAGAACCACTTGCCATCCTCGCAAACAGCGAATTCGCTTGCTGCGCAGTCCATAGCGATTTTCACGTCCTTGCCCGGCTCGTAGCCAGCGTCTTTGATAGCCTGGCAGATGCTCTCCAATGCGTCCTCGATGCCGTTGAGTGCGGGAGCGAAACCACCCTCATCACCCACTGCAGTGCTAAGACCGCGTTTCTTCAGGAGTTTTGCGAGAGCGTGGAACACCTCTGCGCCCATGCGGATAGCCTCAACCTCTGAGGGAGCGCCTACCGGACGGATCATAAACTCTTGGAAAGCGATAGGAGCGTCGGAGTGAGCTCCACCGTTGATAATGTTCATCATAGGCACCGGCAGTGTGTAGGTGTTGGTACCGCCGATGTATCTGTACAGAGGCAAACCGAGGCACTCAGCAGCTGTGTGAGCCACTGCGAGTGATACGCCGAGGATGGCGTTGGCGCCGAGGTTGCTCTTTGTAGGTGTGCCGTCCAGCTCGAGCATCTTATAGTCGATGGCGCGCTGGTCGAGCACGCACATGCCGATGAGCTCAGGGGCGATCTTCTCATTAACATTAGCAACGGCCTTCAAGGTGCCTTTGCCACCATAGCGCTTCTTGTCGCCATCACGAAGCTCCAAAGCCTCGTTCTCACCGGTAGAAGCACCGGAGGGCACAGAAGCACGACCCATAATACCTGACACAGTGGTCACTTCTACCTCTACGGTAGGATTTCCTCTCGAATCCAGAATCTCTCTGGCATGTACTTTCTCAATAATCATCTCTATAATTTTTATAAAATGTGAAACTTAATCTTTTTACATTATATTATATACACCCATATCCTCCTTTTCGGCTGCAAAGGTAAGCATTTTTTTTGATTCGGCAAACGGTAAAATGCACGAATTAACATCTTTTATACGCACTTCGGCCATAAATTTCCACACTCTCCACTTTTTTGAGCGGCATTGCAAAACGGAGTTTGCAAAAAAGAGGATGAAAAATGTTTGAGTATTAATTTTTTTTCGTACCTTTGCACCCGAATTTAAAAAGAAAGAGATGGAGAAAATTAGAACTGAAAAGAAATCTTCTTTTGAGAAGGCTATAGAAGATATCGAGGCCGGTCGGGTTTACGAGGCTAAAGATGTCGATGACTTATTTGCTCAATGTTTGGGTGATTAAGGTTGTGATTGGGTTACGATTCGGGGCGGGATGGAATGCAAAGAAAATTTAAAAATTGCATTTTTCCTGCTTTTTTTACATATATCTGAAAAAAAAGCAGTAACTTTGCACCCGAAATCAATATAGGTGTTAGTATGGAACTCACAAGATTGACAGCCATATCCCCCGTGGACGGGCGCTATGGCTCTAAGACACAGAGCTTGGCAGATTATTTCTCAGAGTATGCACTCATCCGCTACAGGGTGAGGGTGGAGATAGAGTATTTCATCACTTTGGCAGAGCTGCCACTGCCACAACTCAAGGACTTTGACCACAGTCTCTTTGACAGACTGAGGAAGATATACAAGGACTTTTCTATCGACGACGCCCAAAGAGTGAAGGAGATAGAGAAAACCACCAACCACGACGTGAAAGCAGTGGAGTATTTCATCAAGGAAGAGCTCGACAAAATTGGAGGACTCGACCAGTATAAGGAATTTATCCACTTCGGACTCACATCGCAAGACATCAACAACACCAGCGTGCCTCTGTCGGTGAAAGAGGCCGTGGAAGAGGTGTATCTGCCACAACTCAAAACACTTGTCGATAAACTCGACAGTCTCGCAGAACAGTGGAAGGACATCCCCATGCTCGCAAAAACTCACGGACAGCCGGCATCGCCGACAAGACTCGGAAAAGAGATAAAGGTGTTCGTGTATAGGCTCCAAGAGCAGATAGAGACACTCGCCAAATGCAAATACACGGCGAAATTCGGAGGAGCCACGGGCAACTACAACGCACACCACGTGGCATACCCGCAGTTTGACTGGAAAGACTTCGGCAACAGGTTCGTGAGCGAGAAACTTGGACTGCAAAGGGAGCAATACACCACGCAAATCAGCAATTACGACCACCTCGCAGCCATCTTCGACGCTATGAGGCGCATAAACACGATAATTATCGACCTCGACAGGGACTTCTGGATGTATATCTCAATGGAATACTTCAAACAGAAGATTAAAGCCGGGGAGGTGGGCTCAAGCGCAATGCCACACAAGGTGAACCCCATTGACTTCGAGAACAGCGAGGGCAACCTCGGACTGGCAAACGCCATACTCGGCTTCTTGGCACAGAAATTGCCGATAAGCAGATTGCAGAGAGACCTCACCGACAGCACCGTGCTGCGCAACATCGGTGTGCCAATGGGACACGCAATCATCGCAGTGCAAAGCACACTCAAAGGACTCGACAAACTCATTCTGAATGAGCATAAGCTGCAAGAAGACCTCGACAACACATGGGCGGTGGTGGCAGAAGCAATACAGACAATCCTCAGAAGAGAGGCCTACCCGCATCCTTACGAGGCTCTGAAAGCACTGACACGCACAAACGACAAAATGACAGAAAAGACAATTCACGACTTCATTCAGACACTCAACGTGAGCGACGAGGTGAAAAAAGAGCTCATGAGCATTACGCCAATGAATTACACGGGAGTGTGAGAGCGATGCGAGCAAGCTCGCGAGTAATAGGTGGCACGGCAAGCCGTGCAGTGAGAGGTGGCATCGGCGAGCCGATGCAGTAAGCTGCCCCGACTGGGAAAAGCGAGCAAGCTCGCTAATTGACAATTGATAATTGACAATTGACAATTAAGCACCGTTCCGGTGCAAGAGCCCTCCGCTAAGAGCTGCCCCGACTGGGTCGGGTTTGTCCTAAAGCACGACTCTCTGTCAAGAGCTGTCCCGACTGGGTCGGGTTTGTCCTAAAGAATGACTCTCTGTCAAGAGCTGCCCCGACTGGGTCGGGTTTGTCCGGAAGTAAAGACTCTCTGTCAAGAGCTGCCCCGACTGGGTCGGGTTTGTCTTAAAGCACAGGCACATAACAAAAAGGAGATATTAACGATTTTATAAATTATTAAACAAGAAAAGAAACAGATTCAAGCATTCAATCTAAACAGGCTAACTACAAGTAAGAAAAGAAGGCCGTGAGGTTGCAAAGAGTTTATTAAAAAAGAAAGAATTCAAAAAATCATTCACAAAGAAATTTTCAGGAATTATGGAAGACGAGAAGACATTAGGGTCTGCCGGCGAGAGCCAGGAGACACCCAACGCACAAGGTGCGGAAAACGCGCAGGGTAACGGAGAAGGTCAGGCACCACGCCAACCAAGACCAAGAGTACAACGTCCGCGCATCACCCACAGCCACGACACAAACCAGGAAGGCTTTATGCCCGAAGGCTTCGGCTCAGAACTGCAAGGACAGCAAAGACAACAGTACCGTCCTAAGTATGGCAGCAACGGCGGCTATCAGCCACGTCAACAAGGCGGCTACCAACAGCGCGGCGGTTATCAGCCCCGTCAGCAAGGTGGCTATCAGCAGCGCGGCAACTATGGTCAGCAAGGAGGCTACCAACAGCAGGACAATTTTAATCAAGACAATTTTAATCAGGACGAGAATCAGCAGCAGCCCCGTCAGCAGGGCGGCTACCAACAGCGCGGCGGTTATCAGCCACGTCAACAGGGTGGCTACCAACAGCGTGGCGGCTACGGGCAGCAAGGCGGCTACCAGCAGCGTGGAGGTTATGGCCAGCAGCGTCAGCAAGGCGGCTACAACGGACCACAGCGTCAAGGCGGTTACAATGGTCCGCAGCGTCAGGGCGGCTACCAGCAGCGTGGCGGATATGGACAGCAAGGAGGATACGGTCAGCAAGGCGGCTACCAGCAGCGTGGAGGCTACGGTCAGCAGCGTCAACAAGGCGGTTACAACGGTCCGCAGCGCCAAGGAGGCTACAACGGTCCGCAGCGTCAGGGAGGATACAATGGTCCTCAGCGCAAACGTCCGCAGGGAGCTTACGACCCCAATGCAAAATATAGCGTGAAAAAACGTATCGAATATGTTGACGAGAACCTCGACCCCAACGAGCCGATACGTCTGAATAAATATCTCGCAAACGCAGGTATCTGCAGCAGAAGGGAGGCTGATGACTACATACAGAGAGGTTTGATTACAGTGAATGGCGTAACCGTCACCGAACTCGGCACGAAAGTGAAGAGAAGTGATGAGGTGGCATTCAACAGCCAGCCCGTAACGCTTGAGAAGAAGGTGTATGTGCTGCTCAACAAACCCAAGGACACCGTTACCACCTCCGACGACCCGCAACAGCGCAAGACGGTGATGGACCTCGTGAAAAACGCATGCGAGGAGCGCATCTATCCCGTGGGAAGACTCGACCGCAACACCACAGGAGTATTGCTGCTCACCAACGACGGTGAACTGGCAAGTAAGCTAACACACCCGAAATACCTGAAAAAGAAGATTTATCAGGTTACACTCGACAAAGAGGTTACACAGCACGACATGGAGAGAATCGCCAACGGCATCAGCCTCGATGACGGAGATATCAAAGCTGACGATATACAGTATATCGATGAGGCTGACCCCAGAAAGGTGGGCATCGAAATCCACAGCGGCAAAAACCGCATCGTCCGCCGTATCTTCGAACACCTCGGTTACAGAGTGATGAAACTCGACCGCGTGCAGTTCGCAGGACTCACAAAGAAAAATGTGAAGAGGGGCGACTGGAGATATCTCACACAGAAAGAGGTGGAGATGCTCAAAATGGGAGCCTTCGAATAAACCATTATAGTTCAATATCTTTTACAGAAAGGAACACAGATGAAAAGGACAAAAATCATCGACGCACTCAAAAGCGGGAGCGTCGGAAGCGACATCAACGTGAAAGGATGGGTGAGGACACACAGGGCAAGCAAAGCCGTGGACTTTATAGCACTCAACGACGGCAGCACGATTAAAAACATACAAATCGTGGCCGACACAGCACGCTTCGACGCCGAGATGCTCAAACAAATCACCACAGGAGCTTGCATCAGCTGCACAGGAACACTCGTGGAGAGCCAAGGGGCTGGACAGGCAGTGGAAATTCAGGCCAAAGAGATTGAAATCTATGGCACTTGCCCCGCTGACTACCCGATGCAGAAAAAGGGACAGACCTTCGAGTATATGAGGCAGTACGCTCACTTGCGTCTGCGCACCAACACTTTCGGATGCGTGATGAGAATACGCCATAACATGGCCATCGCCATACACAAGTATTTCCACGACCACGGATATGTGTATTTCCACTCACCGATAATTACCGGCAGCGACTGCGAGGGTGCAGGACAGATGTTTCAGGTTACTACCAAAAACCTCTACGACCTGAAGAAAGACAAGGACGGAAGCATCATCTACGATGACGACTTCTTCGGAAAGATGACTTCGCTCACCGTGAGCGGACAACTCGAAGGCGAGCTTGGAGCAACAGCTCTCGGAGCCATCTATACCTTCGGTCCTACTTTCAGGGCAGAGAACTCCAACACTCCGCGACACCTCGCTGAGTTCTGGATGATTGAGCCAGAAGTGGCGTTCATTGATATGCAAGACCTTATGGAGCTTGAAGAGGACTTCATCAAATATTGTGTGAAATGGGCTTTAGACAACTGCCGCGACGACCTGGAGTTCCTCAACAAGATGATTGACAAGGGTCTTATCGAAAGACTGGAGGGCGTGATAAAGGACGACTTCGTGCACCTGCCATATACCGAGGGCATCAAAATCCTCGAAGAGGCAGTGAAAAACGGCCAGAAATTTGAATATCCCGTGTCATGGGGTATGGATCTCGCCAGTGAGCACGAGCGCTTCCTCGTGGAAGAGCATTTCAAGAAGCCGGTGATTATGACCGACTACCCGAAAGATATCAAGGCCTTCTATATGAAGATTAATGAGGACGGCAAGACCGTGCAGGGCACCGACGTGCTGTTCCCGCAAATCGGCGAGATTATCGGCGGAAGCGTCAGGGAAGAGAACTACGACAAGCTGCTCTCTGAGATTGAGCGCCGTCACATCCCGATGAAGGATATGTACTGGTATCTCGACACCCGTAAATACGGCACCTGCCCCCACGGAGGCTTCGGATTAGGCTTCGAAAGACTCATCCTCTTCGTAACGGGTATGCAAAATATCAGAGACGTCATACCGTTCCCGAGAACACCGAAGAACGCAGAGTTCTAATAAAAAAGCGGAAAGCCACGGCTTTCCGCTTTTTTAATTGACAATTGACAATTGACAATTGACAATTATGCGCCGTTCCGGCGCTCTTCGCTTTCAGCGATGACTGAATAGCCGAATATCGTTTGTATTAGGATGATTCCTATCTAATCGGTACTGCTCCTACAGATGGTTTTGCGGCGCAGCCGCTATCGCCGTAGGCGATATTAATTATCAATTGCTAAATCTGGGCTCTGCCCAAGATTTAGCATTCCGTCTTTCATTTCAATCTTTCTGTCAGTGAGGTTGGCGAGGGTTTCGTCGTGGGTTACGATGACGAAGGTTTGGCCGAACTTGTCGCGCAGGTCGAAGAAGAGCTGGTGGAGTTCTTGCTTGTTTTTTGAGTCGAGACTGCCGCTGGGCTCATCGGCGAGGATGACGGCGGGGTTGTTGACCAATGCCCTTGCCACTGCCACGCGCTGTCTTTCGCCTCCGGAGAGTTCGTTGGGCTTATGGCTCGCCCTTTCGCTGAGACCGAGGAACTGCAACAGCTCTTCCGCTCTCTCCTTAGCCTCTTTCTTGCCCTTGCCGGCGATGAAAGCGGGAATCATGATATTCTCTAATGCCGTGAACTCCGGCAACAGCTGGTGAAACTGAAACACGAAGCCAAGGTGCTGGTTGCGGAAGTCGCTGAGCTTCTTGCGGCTCAGTCCGCTCACGTCGATACCATCAACCACCACCGTCCCGGCATCAGGGCGGTCGAGCGTGCCGATAATCTGAAGCAACGTCGTCTTGCCGGCACCGCTGGGCCCGACAATACTTACTATCTCACCCTTGTTAATGTGAAGGTCAATGCCCTTCAACACCTCAAGGCTCCCAAAACTCTTCCTAATTCCTTTAACGTCTATCATAATCAATAATTAATGAAAAACTAAAAATGAAAAATGAAAAATACCGCGGCTTCGTCGCCATCGCCGAAGGCGATATTAATTATCAATTGTCAATTGTCAATTGTCAATTTGCATCGCGCCGCAGGTGCGATGCAATCCACTCTCTAATCGATTCGTATGCACTCTTTTCCTCCGTATGTTGTGAGGCGGCGAATGTCATACTCTCCTTGTCGTCTCCAAACTGGTCGGGGTATATAATCATCAGGTTTTTGCCTGAGAAATATTGCGTAAGTTCTTCGGGCAGCCTGTCGAGGGCAGACTTATACGAGATAGTGCCTTTACGTGCTGTAACCACCACGAAGAGGTCTTCCTGTCCTATCGTCTGCGCCAAGGAGGGCATGGCGTTCCAATGCTCCATCGACGTGTATCTCACCCTCATATTCGAGTGCCGTGCGTCCACAAACTCCTTTATCAGCACGAGCGTGTCGTCGCGGCCATGGAAGTCGATGGGACATCCTATATTCGAGGCGAAGCGCGACAGACGCTCCATCCAGCGGTAGAAGCCCGGCTCAAACTGCGCCCTCGAAGGCACTGCCACCTGTATGCGTACAAGGTTTTGCAGCGGTATGTTTATGCGTGCGAGGATAATCTGGCGGTTGAGGCCGTTGTAAAGACTTTGCGCGAACGGTCCCCAGAAGTTCTCGCCCGTCTCTGGGTGCTGGTGGAGACCCATGATAATCTCTGAGGCGTTAAACTCCTTGAAGGCGTGTCTGATGCCGTTGGCGATATTCGCAGCGAGCCTCACCTGTGTCTGCATTTTCACTCCCGCTGATGCCGCCGTGCGCTGTATCTGTTCAAGCAGACGGCCGCCGGCCTGTTGAGCCGCGCGCGTGTCTTCATCGTCATACACCACGTTGAGGCCTACGAGTCCGCGGGAGAGTTGAGGATTTCGCATGTTAATAGCGATATTCACCAAGGTGTCGGCATATTCGGGGTATTTCACTGGCAGCATAATCTTCTCGTCGTCGTGCTTGCCTGAAGACTCTTCCGGCTGCAGGTCGCGGTCGCGCAGCACAATCTGCATTGCCGACCGCTCCGTAACTATCGACGATATGATGCAAGTGAAGAGAATCATGATAATCACGCCGTTGAGCATGTCGTTGCCCACCAATGGCTGTCCGTCGCTCCCGTGCAAGGTAAGTCCGATCATCACCATCGCGATGCCTCCAGCGGCATGGGCAGAGGTGAGACCGAACATCATGTTGCCCGACGACCACGGCAGGTGGAAGAAGAAACACGACAGGTAAGCCGCCAAAGCCTTGCCCACAGTACCGAAAATCACGATTAATGCCACCACATACCAAATATGCGTGCCGCTGCCGAGCAGACGGATGTCGATGAGCATACCCACACCGATAAGGAAATAGGGGATGAACAGGGCGTTGCCGATAAACTCGATGCGGTTCATCAACGGACTCAGGTGAGGGATGTAGCGGTTGAGCACCAGTCCTGCCACGAAGGCTCCGAAGATTCCCTCCAACCCGACAATTTCCGACACGGCGGCGCACAGGAACATTATCGCGAGGATAAAGATAAACTGCATTATCGCGTCGCTGTAGCGGTGAAGAAACCACCGTGTGAGGCGCGGGATGAGCAAGATGCTGCCGACGCAGAAGAGCGCCAGCTTAACCACAAAAAGCACCCAGAAAAGCACCGACGTGCTGCCGCGCACTCCATTGACGATGATGGCGAGGATGACAAGGGCGATAAACAGCGAAATCATCGACGCACCCACCGACAGCGACACCGAGGGCTTGCGCTGCAAACCGTAACGGGCCACGATGGGGTAGGCGATAAGCGTGTTGCTCGACATGATACAGCCCAAGAGCAGCGACGCCTCGGGACTGTAGTCTAAAAGCCACAAACCCATGAAATAAGTCAGCACGAAGGGTATCAGAAAAGTGAGCAGTCCGAAAGTGAACAGCCGGCTCTTCTTCCGCCTCAAACTTTCCATGTCCATCTCCAAGGCGGCGAGGAACATAATATAAAACATTCCCACCTTGCCGAAAAGCTCGAAAGAGGAGTCGCGGTCGAGGATGTTAAAACCGTATTTGCCTATCGCCACGCCAGCCAACACCATGCCAATGATATGAGGAATCCTCAGCTTGCCCATGATGATAGGAGCAAGCAGGATAATAAGCAATACGACGAAGAAAATCAGCGTCGGATTAGTGATTGGCAGGTATGATGTGAGTGCCTGTGTCATAATTTGACTGCAAAATTGCAAAAAAAAATGCAAAAAACGGCATTATTCAACTGAAAATTAGTAATTTTGCACCCAAATTTTGAATTTGAGGCTTCAAAAGCGACAAAAAACGGCAAAAATGCTTGCTCTTGCTTGCATTTTGTTAGTATGGATTTAATTTAAAGACGAGATAAAATGAAAGTAGCAATTGTTGGCGCAAGTGGCGCCGTGGGACAGGAGTTTCTCCGTGTCCTCGCAGAGAGAAATTTTCCAATGGACGACTTAGTGCTCTTCGGCAGCGAACGAAGCGCAGGGACAAAGTATGAGTTTAAAGGCAAAGAGTACACCGTGAAACTCTTGCAGCACAATGACGATTTTAAAGACATTGACATCGCCTTCACATCGGCCGGAGCAGGCACATCGAAAGAGTTTGCCGCCGACATCACGAAATACGGTGCTGTGATGATCGACAACTCCAGCGCTTTCCGTATGGACGACGACGTGCCTTTGGTAGTGCCCGAGGTGAACGCCGAGGATGCCCTCAACCGCCCCCGCGGCATCATCGCCAACCCCAACTGCACCACGATAATGATGGTGGTGGTGCTCAAGCCCATCGAGAACATCAGCCATATCCGCCGTGTGCACGTGGCATCTTATCAGAGCGCGTCGGGAGCAGGAGCAGCAGCCATGGCAGAGCTTCAGCAGCAATATAAGGAAATCGTGGAGGACAAGCCTGTTACGGTGAAGAAATTCCCGCATCAGCTGGCCTATAACGTGATTCCGCAAATCGACGTGTTCCAGCCCAACCTCTATACCAAGGAGGAGATGAAGATGTATAACGAGACACGCAAGATTATGCACTCCGACGTTAAGGTGAGCGCAATGTGCGTGAGGGTGAGCAGCCTCCGCTCCCACTCCGAGAGCGTATGGATTGAGACCGAGAAGCCAGTAAGCGTGGAAGAGGCACAGAAAGCCATCGCCGCCGCACCGGGCGTAACACTGAAAGACGACCCCTCTAACCTCGTGTATCCGATGCCCTTGGAGACAGCGGGCAAAGACGATGTGTATGTGGGACGCGTGCGCAAAGACCTCGCCGACGACAACGGCATCACGCTGTGGCTCAGTGGCGACCAAATCCGCAAGGGCGCTGCACTCAACGCCGTGCAAATCGCTGAATACCTGATTAAAGTCGGCAACGTTAAATAAATGCGCCGAAGACGCTATCGCCGGAACGGCGATATTAATTGTCAATTGTCAATTGTCAATTGTCAATTTAAATAAAAAAGCTCCCGAATGGGAGCTTTTTTATTTAAGGAATTCTGCGTATTTTTCTTTTAGTGCTTTGAAATCTTCTTCTGCTTTTTGAATAAAGAGCTTGTATTCCTCTGCCTCGGGATTGAAGGGGCGGTGGGCGAAAGCTTTTTTGATGGGCTGGTATTCAGCGATAAACTGGCGTGCGGCATCAGAGAGGAGGTTGTCGTGGAATTGCTGCCATATATACTCCACGGCCTGGTTGGAGGGATGAAGCATGTCGGGCTTATAAAAACGGTAGTCGCGCAATTCGTCGTTCATTATCTCGTATGCCGGGAAATAATAGCACACGTCAGGAAATTTTTTAACGAGACGGTCGGCTGCGAGAAGCAAAACAGCTTTCGACAGTCTGCTGCCATGATAGCCATATTTCGCATAGCGGATAGGACTGACGGTAATGACAAGCCGCACATCGTCGCGACGCTTCTGCAAAGACAGGAACGCACGCTCCAAATAATCAAAGCATTCGTCGATAGACAATTCCTTTTCTGTGAAAAGCCGCTGCGGACGCTTCTGGCAGTTGTCAACAATCTTCCCTGTCTCATTCAGAATGTAAACGTGATTCGTGCCAAGGGTAAAGACCGCGGTGCGGGGCGTGGCATCCGTGCGCTCCACAGTGTGCAGAATGCTTGCCGGATTATACATCACCCCGAAAGGATTCACGACGGCACGAAACTGCTCCTCCACAAAACGGTGGCCGATTGCATCAGCAAAACAACTGCCGGTGAAGAGCATCTCCTCCATAGGCTCAATTAAAAACCCTGGAGCAGGAATCGATACCTTAGTCAGAAATTCCATTCTCAAATCTCCAATCTCCAATCTCCATTGCGGCTCCGCCGCCTTAGCTTCTGCTTATTTGCAATCCTGTAGGGCTGATGGTCATATCCACGAAGCGTGCATTTTTGTTTGGTGTGCTGGCATTCAGAATCTGTCGTACTTTAGCTGCTGCCTCCGGGTCTTTTGCCACCATATAGAGGTAGCCTCCACCGCCTGCTCCAGGGAGTTTATAGCCCAAGCAATAGTCGTCAACGAGTCGGGTGATGGCCTCCACAGCCGGCGGATTCGTGCCGCTGTCGATAGCTTGGTTTTGCAGCCATGTCTTTCCCACTAACTTTCCGAAGGCAGTGAAGTCAGCCCTTTGCACTGTTTCAAACATATCGTGTGCATGCTCTTTCATCGAGCGCAGCAGGTGCATCTGTTTCGACTTGTTGAGGAACATTCCCCTCACGATTTCCGCAAGAATGGTTTTTGCGGTGCGGGTGATGCCGGTGTAATACAGCAGGTGGCAGGCTTTGTAGTCGGGACGAGTGTAGAGGTCGCTCGGCAGCCATCTCACCACGGGGCTCTGCTCAAAGCCTTTCTGTGTCTGAAGCAGTTTGAGTCCTGGCAGCACTCCACCGAACTGGTCTTGCCATCCGCCTCCGGTGGTGAGCATCTGCTCAAGCACAAGCGTGCGCTTGCAAATCTTATTGCTGTCCCAGCCCAGTCCGCAGAAGTCATTCACGGTGCCGAGAACGGTGGCTGCCAATACGCTGCTGGTGCCAAGGCCGCTGCCTGCCGGTATTGCTGAAAGGAGAGTGATTTCAAAACCGCATCCGAAGTCGTCAAGTTGTTGTTCCAAATTGTTATAGCGCGTTTGCGAGAATCCTGGCTGGAAACCTGCCAAAACTAATGCAGCCTTTGGAATCGAGAAAGGTGAGCCTACCTTATTAAACTGTGCCAGTCCCTCGTATTCAGTTATCTCTTCCCTTGCGCCAAGGTCGATGCTTCTCAAAACGATGTGTTTCTCCTTGCAAGGACGGATGTATGTCTGTATCGGTTGTTGCCCGTTGAGCTCTATCGCCACGTTCACCACGCTTCCGCCTTCGATAAGGCAGTAGGGTGGGGTGTCGGTCCAACCTCCGGAAAGGTCGATGCGCACGGGACTGCGTCCCCATACGATTTGGTCGCTATACACATTGCACTGCGGCTGTTGCTTCTCTGCCAGTACCGTGGCAGTGAGGCCTTCTCTTAAGAGCGAGAAAGCCTTTGATGACTCCGCCCCGCTTTCGTTTGTCGCAATTTTACTGGTATCGCCTGTCTGTGCGCTGATTTTGCTGGCTTCTGCCTCTGCTTTCAGCCTTAATGTTTGGCTTCTGAACATTGCGTCGTGAATCCTTGTGAGCAACGGCGCATCATCGGGCAGTGGTGCGGGCAGCGGAATGTTTTCGTCAGCAAACTCCTTGGCTGCATCGTCGAGGTCTATCTGATAGAACACGCTGTGGCGGTAGTTGGCGGCTAATTGCGGCCAGTTTTCCGCTCTGAATGCTTTCCTCTGTGCGAAGAGCCTTTCGAGATTTGCCTTGTTGCTGATATCCTGTGCCGAGAGCAGCGTGAAATCACCTTTTGGGGGCTCCGGACTGCCGTCGGGTCGCATATTCGCAAACATCTCCTTCACCACGTTTTCAGCGGTGTTGATGTCGCTCACCACGGGGAAGAGTTTGTCCGTCTGCCTTGCCCCGTCGAAACGTGCGTTGTAGAGATACGGCCTTATCGCCCATTCCTTATCGCCTATTGGCACGATGTCCAAGCATTCGCCGGGCTGCAATGCTATTTGCCAGTTGTTCTCCGGCACTCCGGTGATGATATTTTCTTTTGTTATTGTCCAACCAGATGCCACGAAACTGTTTTCCACCCACACGTTTTGGTTTTCGGGCGTGAATTTCACTTTCGTGATGGCATTTTGCACGAAGATGGAGGGATGCGGCTTCAGGTCGTGATGTATGATTTCCCTTTGGTCGTTGACGAGGTTTTGCACCTCCACGGTCGATGAGAGCAACTCGTGTGAGGTTCCGAAATGATAGAACTCACCTCCTGCGAGCGGCACGATGGCCACGCTGAGGCTTCCCACCTCTTCGTCGGGCATTGACGGCTCTGTGCCGAGAGCCCCTCCGAAGTCGGTGTACATATCGTATTCCCGTATCTGTCCGTCTTCGCCGGTAGCTTTCTTCATAAGTAACTTCAATGCTCTGTCGCTGAAGAGCCAGATGCCGATGTCGGTAAGATAGAAGTGCTCTTCTGAGAGTTGCGCAAGCTGTTCGGGCGTGGGCTTTTGGAGCATGCATTTCAGGCGTGAGGGGTCTTTGCGGCTGCTCACGAACACGCCGTGGTCTTTGGCGATGCTCACCGGGAGCCACAGTCCGTAGCATACCACGTCGGCATCGGGCACGGGCTGCAGGGGTTGCGAAGTGCGTATATACACGTCGCCGCTCACGATACAGGTTTTGAGGTGTTCGGGAGCAAGGTTCATAATACTCTCATACAAAGGCAGTTGGATGCTAAGCAAATCCTGCGACAGCCTTTGTCCTCTTTCCCACCTGAAAATGGGTATCGGTGTGAGAATCTTCCCCGACGGGGCGTATGCTGGCAGTCGTCGGCTCTGTCCTCCGGCGTGCAATATTATCTTTCTTCCCTTTTCGGGAAACTGTTTCAAAAGCCATGCTGTGCCGCCTCCGCTGCCCAGTTTATGGTCCACGGGGTCGCATCCGCACGAATATTCTTCCTCACTCAGTCCGGTGAGATTATGAAAAGAGCCCACGAGATTCGGGGGCAGCGACAAAAGTTTCTTTATCATGTCAGTTTCTTTAAAGGCTATTTAACCACTTATGCATTTCCTCCTTGTCAGTAAACGTTGTACATTCCCCTCTTTCTATTTGTTCCTTAGCCCTATCAACCTTGGCTAAAAATTCCTCTTTCGTCATCAGAGTAGGGTCCTTTTCCTTATTAGTTTTGAGTTCCATTATTTATCATCGTAATGTCCGTATGCAGAAAGAACGATAACGATTACTTCGGTCTCTTTAACGGAGTAAACAAGTCTGTGCTTTTTTGTGATAGAACGTGCCCATTGCCCGCTCTTGTCTCCTGTTAATGGATGAGGATGTCCTGTACCCAAGAACGGGTGTTCTGCAAGTTCTTTCAGTAGCTTTCGTGCCTTTTTAAAGGCTGCGGGCTCACTCATTTTGAGATCCATTAATCCATCTATCGCTTTGTCTGTATAATCAAGTGTATATTTCATAGATTGTCTAACCATTTATCCATCTCTTCCATATTAGAGAATGATATGTATTTACCTTGTTTATACTGTTCCATAGCCTCATCTATCTGTGCGAAAAATTCCTCTTTCGTCATCAGTGTGGGGTCTTCCTTCTTTTTTGTTAACCTTTTAAGGCTTTTTATAGCCTTTTGCATCTTGCTTTCTTCTGCGTTGCTGTCGGTTAATTGCTGAAGTCCTGCTTTTAATTCTATTGTTGCCATATCATTAATTTTTTTGTTTCGGGGGCAAATTTACATAAAAATCTCGATTTATACGCCAGAGGAATAAAAAACATATGTTTTTTCGCTCAATTTTTCTGTTTTTTTACAAAAATCAAGACCACAACTGCATTTTTTTGTCGTTTTCGTGCTCT
>Ga0065711_1026967_pt1 | contig 56246 bp, 21 predicted proteins | sample Hoacrofraction12_FD_59098 | JGI IMG/M metagenome (GOLD analysis project Ga0065711, IMG submission 59098) | Hoatzin crop microbial communities from Cojedes, Venezuela - Epithelial fraction 12 v2 (version 2) | ecosystem: Host-associated > Birds > Digestive system > Esophagus > Crop | place...
CCCGCGGCGCGCAGCAGGGCCCCCTCCTCCAGCCGCCGCCCGCCGCCCGCCGCCCGCCGCTCACCGGGCACGGCCCCGCCGGGGAGCTCCCTGCGCTGAACCGCGGGGCCTTCAGCCCGCGTTGGGTGTCCGGTCACTGGGGGGGGAAGGCGGAGGAGCCAAGGACGAGCTGCGCAGCGGAGCGGGCGCGGCCGGCACAAGTTGGAGAATCAGGAGCTGGAAAAACGGTGCGGGTTGGGGATCTGGCTGTGAAAACAGCCGTCTGTGGGCACCGCTCCTGAGAAACGCGTGTGCGAGGTGCTGTTCGCACCTCTGGTGGCGGGAAAGGAGTTTCAGGTCGCGGCAAAGGGCCTGGTGTAGACCAAGAGACGGGACAGTCCTCCAGTCAGCTCTGCGCAGACCAGCCGCTGCCATCGGGGAGGGTCGGTGCCGTTGAGTGGCTTCAGACACCTCAGCGAATGCTGCGAACCTCACCTAAATCGAAGGTTTAATCGTTAATCAAAGACTGCTTCACCATCCCTGTCAACGAGCAGATCTCTTTCAAAGAAAGGATTTGCATTTGCGTGTTGTCCGTGGCACTCTGAGGCTTTGGGGCATTATCAGTAGTATTTTGTGACACAATCAGTAACTCTTAGCGTAGATTTTCAGCATCAGCTGCAACCTACCCTGATTTTTTTTGCTGAAAGCGAACAAAATAAATCCAATTTGTAACAGGGACTTCGGTTTTTAATGGGCTTCTACAAAAAGAGTGTGTTCCTTGCCTTCTCTTACTCAAAGGAGAGTCACAACACAGTTCATAGCAGGATCTAGGCCAAAATTAGTAATAGCCTGCCATGGCTGTAAAGCTATTTTAAGAAATTACTAGTTTTTTTTAAAACAATATTGTATTATAGTCCCTTAGGGAAGATTTGTCTTGCACATTTACAATGCCTGTTATCGCTGTGTTCTAATATCTAAAGGGAGCCTTTAGGCATTAAGTTTATTAATAAAGTGATAGAAGGGTTAGTGCCCTTGTGAAATTTCAGGCTAATAGGAACTTTCTCAGGAACAATCTTTTTCTGCACAGTTGTTGATTTCAAGAATCATAACTATTACAACGTCTGTTCTTTTATTTTCCAAAGCAAAGCCATGTAAGGCTTACTGGCAGACAGCAAATGGACTGTGTTACAGGAGACCACTCAATGTTGTAATGGTTGTATTTATGATAAAGAGACTCTAGTAGCATTTACATTCGCAAATGCTTTCTTAGCTTTCAAAAATTCTGTCTCATCCATACTGTTTTTGAAAGCATGAGTGGAGTTTACACATTTATTGAGACATAATGTGGATTTCGTTCAGTGTTAACCTTGCTGAGAAAGAATGGAGTTTTCCAGTCAAACTCAGCCCTAAACACATGCTAGCAGAATTTAAAATTTTTTTCCAACTCACTGATCCTGAAAGTTTTTTTTTTTAAATACTGCTTTATTAAGGAACAAGAAGGTTTACAGTCACATTGAAGCCATCTATCAAATCCTACAGTAAAGGTAGAAAAGGAGTTATTTGTAACATTAGAGGTGAAAAACAAAGGAATCTTCCTCTCCACAATGTATCTGATCCTTTGATTCTTTTTTTTCTTCTTGCTTTAGTACAAAGAAAGAAACAAAAATTTCTGTCATCTTCCCCCTCCATCACTGTCATCTTCAAATATGAAGTAAGTCAAATTTTTATGGTGATTTAGAAGCACAGATGATGGTTCCTGTCCTGAGATCTCACAGCCTAAACAGATCCAATGGAAAAAAACGACCTGAGCATGTACAGATCTTGGTTCTGCTTCAGTTGTCACCAGCCAGCACAGCAGAACATTTAATGCTGGCAGTAGCTAACCATTTTCCCAGATTTTGGAAGATGCAACTTCAACCTGCTCAAGATATGCAAACAACTGACTTGGGAAGGAGATATAACCCCAGAATCCCTTGTAAGATAGATAGGAAGAAAAAAAGTTATGGCACTGCAACTTGAAAAGCAGCCAACATTGCACTATGTTTGGGTTCCAGAACTGCCAGTTTTAGACAAACGGTGTGCCTACAGCTTGGGTGCCTTTGGACACTTACACAGCAGATAGCATACGGTAGGGTGTGAGCTCCTTAGCTGGGTTTTGGTGTGTGCAAAAAGAGAATTATGACTTTATAATGTATATTAAAGTTAAAGCTACTTGGAGAATTTTGGTGTCTCTGCTGTTAAATAGAACTGAGTGAGGATTCTTTAATTTATAGTTGACATTGGACTCTTGAATTTCTGTTAAATCTTTTTAAAACTAGCCCAAAGTTATTTCACACATATATTAGAAGGAACACACTTTAAGATAGCATTAACCGTTTTCTCTCTTGGTTTGGTCAGCAACCAGAATATGATGTGTGTTGGTTTCGTTTTGCCCACAGAGCCAGCCTGGAGAACTTAAGAATCACTTAGACAAACTTCCTGGCAGACAGAAGCATGACCAGAGACTCACTTGAAACATGAAATATTTTCTAATGTTAATAATTTTTTTACAGTTAAATTCCTGGTTTAGTTATTTGATTAAATTGTAGAAGTGAAGGATCAATTTTCTTGGATCAGGGAGGTAAGAAAATGACTATATGTGGCTATTTTCATTGTATTTTTATTTCTGTGCATTGGAAGTCTTAAGGATTTTTAGTAGGTCTGTTTGTGTACGCATACACTGTGGCCTTACAACAGTACTTGAGAGGGAAATTTTGCCCAGTGGCTGAGTGTGTAAATGTTGAAAAGGAAGATAAATAAATTCAGGAAGGTGGTTCTAAAATGATACTAGCCTGAATGAAGATCAACAATATAAAAAGGAATCAGAAGTTAGAGAAACAGGTGACTGATTAAACTACAGGTTTACATTACATTTAGATCATGTCCCCAAGCACAAAACACCAGAAACACCTGCTTAGCATCACAGGACATTACACAGCAATTAAGTAATGAGCATGTGTTATACAATAATAGGAAATATGGGGAGGCAGAATGTAAATAAGTCAATTTGAATTTTGTCAGGATTTCAGAATTGTATGTTAGTACTGGAAGAGAGCCATGGAAACTTTAATAACCACAAACCATCGGGGCTTTTGTTTTATTTCATATCCAGAAGTTGGCACTCCGTCAGCCCTCTAATTCCTTGAATATTGACCCTTTGTTGACAGTAGTGAAACAATGAATCATTCACCCCATTTCCTCCAGCGCCTTGGTATCCCAACGCTGAAATCCCGTCATGGCTCTGTATCTCATGCTACTCGTCACATCAGCACAGCACCATGTTATGTCTGTAAGCCTTTGCAATGAAATGACTGAAAAAATAAGCCTAGAAGAGATTTGGCCTAGAAAAAGTATAGGTAAAGTAACAGGGAGAAAAACAATCCAGAGCAGGTTTCCACTGGGATACTTGGAATTCTGTGAAAAGACATTATTTGAAAGGCGATAGAGGAAAAAAGCAGAAAAGCATGCAGGAAAACATTCACTTAGAAAGGACCCAGTGATTTTTAGCTTCACACATAGTGCACTAGTGCAGCAGTATTAGAGGTAGGATAGTTCTTTTCCGTAAAGAGCTCATTTATGCCGCTGAGGATTTCAAAATAAAGATAATAAAACAATAAAAGCAAGATTGTTCAGAATTGTTACCAATCACTACAAATAATTGGATAAAACGGAGTGCGGAAACAGACTCTCAGCAAAACGTCCTGAACCTATTTCACAAACTGAGTAATCTTTTAAGGAAATGCGGAAACTGAGTCATTCAGAACTGGAGTAATCAGAGCAGGGAATCGTGTACCAGGGGAACAATGCTGTGTTAGAAAGAACTGACAAAACAGGATTTCCATTTCTGCTGTTCTGCATTAGCACGACAAGAAACACCTCTGTATTGTTTTTATGATAAGAAAACATAATCTAAGAAGCCCTCAAACATCATTGCGTTGTTTTCCCTCCACTTATATTTTGCATCATATTTACAGTTATAAATACAGTATTCTATCTGAAATTAAAATGGTTTTGACACTTCTGTCCTTGCAGGGTGACAAGTTTCCGAAAAAGATGCATTGAACTTCTCATTAAAATGAGGAGGTCCTTGAAGTCAGAGACCTCTTGTGAAAAAAAAAATGGCTTTATTTGTTCTGCGGCAGAGCAGACACCAATGAAAAATTCTGTTAGAATCTAAGAACGTAGCTCTGAACTTATACACACATAATGATAAGCTATCAGTGGGGAGTAGAATAATTATCACAAAATTATCAACAGTGAAATAAATAAATAGTATTTGGAGAAAAGTGCTAGTGTTAGCCATTTCTCAAAGCTGAGCCAAGTTTTTTCCAATGAACACCTCAGAGTTATTGCCAAATAATATAAAATCCTCCCCCCAAAATAAAATTCATACCTATATGGGAGATGGGAGTATATGTCAGTGTAAATTTCTAATGGCCACCAAATGCAACTCCAACTGTTATGAAGTCCCTCAACTGCCTCAGAGAACAGATTGAAATTGTTCCAAAATGCTATTAATGGCACATATTTTTTAACATTCTAGCCTTCCTCTTTTCATGCTGTTTTATTTACTTGCACAGTAGCGGAAGAACAGCACTTTTGCATGGTCAGCCAAAGGAGAAGCAGCTTTTTTTTAACTTTGTACCTTCTGAGGTCTCAGATGGAGTAAGGTTAATACTGCAAAACAGCACCGAAAATTGAAATGCTGTCCTACGGAAGGCAAGGCAGAAAGTACAGAGGGGATGGCAGCTGCCTTCTGTCCCAGAGACCCAGACATCTATTCCTGCAGGAATGCAGGGCTTTTGGGAAAGCCACCCTCTTTCTCTCACACGTGGTTTTAAGATGGACTGGGAGGACATATTTCTGGATGTTGATGTACACATGCCAGTGCTTCCCAGTGTTTTTCATTCCTAAAAGATGAGAATTCCGAGTGAGTTACCAGCATGCCTTGTATCAGAGAAAAAGGGAGGAAAAAACCACAGAAAAAAAATAGCACCCTGAAAACTGTCTGGTTTTCAGGTGGAAAGCCATTTCAAACTTTATTTTGCTGTCATACAAGAGTGCTTTTTCTCTCTGTCTTCTCCCTGCATAAATAAGGTCAAATGAGTCTTTTCTGCATCTCCCTGAATTGTGAAGATCTCTTAATACACCCCTCTGTACTTCAAGAGTTGGCAGCTTAGGTATGTCTTCATTGCAGAAGAGACATGAAATGGTAAGTGGATATTCTAAGGTCAGGAAGATGACAGTGGTCATAGACATAAATAGCAAAAGCAACACCAATTTGTGCAACTTCATTAATGGTCTTTAAGTACACTTTATAGTAGTTGTTAATGGTGCTTGGGTTTGAAGCACAGTCAGAGAATGCCAGAATGATTTATGTCAGAAGGGAGCTCTGGACATCACCTGGTCCAAGTCCCCAGTTAAAACAGTGCCAGATTTTAAAGTACATTTGGTTGCTCAGGGCTTGTCCAGTGGCATTTTGAATCGCTACACTACTGGGGATTTCATAGCCTCTGGGCCCCACTCCAGTGCTTGACCATCCTTGCTGCAAAGAAATTTTTTTCCCTTAGCACTCAAAATAATTTCCTTTGCTGCAGATTGTATCTGTTCCCTCTTTTTCTTTCGCTGTGTAGCTCCAGAAAAAAAAAAAAGTCCAACTGCTATGTTCTCTTCAACTACCCATTAAATAATTGAAGATAGCATTAAGATCCTCTGTTTGCCTCCTCTTCTCCAAGCAGAACAAACCCTGCCCTCTCGCCTTTCCCTTGAGCGTCAGGTGCAGTAGCCCACTCAGCAATCTCACTGACCCTCTGACGAATTAAAGCCAGTATATCAATGTCTTTTTTGTATGACTGTGTCATCTTGTGACAATATATGAATGGTGCAAAATAAAAGTAGTTATTACTCAATTAGTTCCCTTCTTAATCATCTTAATGGCAAGGATAGTCAGCAATATTTCTGGGTTACTTGCTATCAAGCGTCCAGTGAATTAAAATGACAAATTAACCTAACCTGTATTTCACTGCTTTCTGTTCTATTCACTTGGCGCAGAAAAGGGAAAAATAACAATTTATAATCTGAAAGACAATGATTAAAGTAAGAATCTCATTATACAATAGATGCTTAAGACAGTCAAATGTTGCATTGCCTGTTACATTTTGCCCTTGTCACTCAGTTATTTGGAATCCTATCTGAATGCCAACAGTAGTATTATAGAGAAGATTTCATGCATAGCTAGTGGTTCTAATAACTAGCTTATTTGTTTTGAAATGGCCAGGTGAAATCATAGCGAAAAGAAATTGCAAAGATTAAATGAGAACTTTTACTTATACATAAACAGAATTTTAAAAAATAAACTATACCACGGCTTGAACCAATTTTCTAGAGAATTTAAATAGATTCCTATTTTGTGGCCAAGTTAGAAAGTCCATTGATAGAAGTTTGAACATGAAAAGCCAACAAATCCAATTACCACTAACAGCTGTGCAACAATTCTGCTAATATCAATAATCCCTCAGTCCAACTACATTCTAACACGCTTCCATCTTTGTCTAAAGTGCTTCTGTCAAAACAAATTTCTGTCCCCGTTCTTATAAGCAGAAAGTCGCATCTATTATTTTCTGCCTGCATGTTCCCACTTTCGTTTCATTTCCCGCTTCAAGCTACTTGAAATTGTGTCAGTCACTATTACATGCTATTTCTTTCAAGTTGCTTTGGAGAGCTCATGTTTTCCTCAAAAAATTCTCTTCCTCAACTTAAAGGTGGTTTAGAAAATTACCTCTTCTGTCAGGTAGATGCCATCTTCCCTCCGTTTCCAATGTCTTTTAGGTTTCTCAGAAATTCTTGAGTTTGCTTTTACACTTTCTATGCATTGTAGGAGAACTAGAACGTTGCTTTGGTCTCCTCATACAAAAACATCAAGAATAATGTATCCGCTTCACAACCTTTCAGTCACCATCCTGGTTTTTAAGAAGCACTATGCCCTTTTATATCATTTGTCTTGGTACTTTTAGAAAGGAAAACCTTAGTGTTAAAAGAAATCATAGTACTGCATAACCACAGTAGTATGTACAGCAACAGCAGCAAATGTCAACCAAAAAAACAAACACTTGAAGTAGTATTACAGGAAGGGCAAATAAAAAGCATATGTATTTGCAAATCTTAATTGCTGTTAAGCATAGCATAGAAGATTCATGAAAACACTATCGCTTTTAAAGGGCTGCACCTACACCTGAATCTTATGGTATCAGGACTAGATGCTGAGAATGTAGCTGTTGCCTGAAAACTTGGAAATGCTAGTACCCAAAAAGCCTACTGTGGAAACAATTTCACACAAAAAAATCCTTCTAAAGCTCTCTAAAATGTTATGACAAAGAATATTAGAATGAGTTTAAACATCTGTGATTAAAAACCCATAAATATACTACTTGAATAAGGATAATATTCTGGAAAATAAAATAACTGGCAAAGATCACTGAAATTATTTCTGTTTATCATTTGTAAAGCTCTGTGTCCTACACGTATTAACTAGTATTGGACACTAAACCAACCATAAAACAAGTTGGTGAGGGCTAGTTTTTAAACAAAGACTTCTAGCTCCTGAGAATCAGTAAAAACCTATTATTCTTCATTCTTTTCTTGTAAAATGTACCATTTTCCCACTCTATTTCCTAACCTCCTCTCTTAATATGCAAGCGCATTTGGACTACTGAATCACACTCCAGAATGGCAGCAATTGGTATGCATACAGTGTTAATTGAGTCAGGAAACATTCCTTACCAGATGGATATGGATTTTTGTGAATGCATAATGGCCCTTTAAGAAGCTTAATAGGAAAGTATGAAACCTTTTACAAACAGCATTCCAAAGCAAGATTGCCAAAAGCAAGTGCACATAAATAGCTCAGACAATTGGAGCTGTATTCTTGCACCCATCCCCAGTGACAGAGAGGGGCTGCTGACCACGCACCATGGTTTGTGCTAGCTTCCCGCTCTGGGCTGATCCTTAAGTTGCCCTCATCTTCTTTCAAACACCAGAAACGTAGGTTTTGTCCTCTTTGGCAGAGCTCTGGCATTTGTTAGTCACTGAACATAGCTTCCCACTTTCCACACAGGAGTAGATTTTTAAATCCTGCACTTGTTACAGAAGCAGCTGCAGGCTGGTGCAAGGATCTGGGCCCGCTGTGCTGCACACATGCCCGCTCCAGGCACAGGGTGTCCTGTCCCCAAACCAACAAGAAGAGGAAGAGGGGATGAAATCCAGCAGGATGGTGGTAACTCAAGAAATAGGACACAAGCACCTCAATTTTACATTCTTCACTGGGCCAGGGGTGCAGTTGCTTTCTGATGCTGTTGAGCATTGTAATGGTAGTTTTGAGGAGTCTCCTGTAAAGAGCCATCTACATAATACTATTCATTATCTGTTTTCTTTATCTATATTTTCAAAAACATGTGTATGGCATATGTTTCTCATCGTTGAGTACGACCTTTGTTTATTTACACTTTTAAAAACTCTTGACTACTGCCAGACACTATTAAAAATAAACATTTCTAATTGTTTTCATGTTTTATCCTCCCCTCCCCTTTCCACCCAAGTCTGACAGGATGAAACATTGTTTTTGCTTGGGATATGGCTACTTCTGCTTCCCGAAGAAAGCGGACTAGAAGGAGGTTGTATACATATTATCAGAATAGTTTCATATTCGACAGTCTGGAAACAAAGCAAACTACAATCTCCCAGCCCCCTTTACTACAGGTCTCCCCATTCCCAGGATCTGTCTTTGGCTGACGGGGCAGAAATGAGTACTGAATTGCTCTCCTGCCTTTAGCCCAGCCAAACCTAGCTCCTGCTTCCCAGCAACACAGCCTCAACACAAGAGGCTGTCTCCATTTCCCGTACAAACAAATAGCCAGACCGTTCAGTGTAAGGTGGGTTTTTGCTTCCGCAGGCAGAGCAAAAGCCTTCGGCATCCAAAATGAGTTGTGTTAACAACTAGAATGAAAGATGAGAATGTCACTACTGTACAATACCCCTTTCCACCATCTATTCATCATTTGTGTTTCTGTCTTTGGAAACAGACACTTTTACTCCTTTTACTCTGTTTTCTTTTGCTGAGTGTTTTGGGGTTTTGGTGGGGGTTGTTTTGGTTTTGTTTTTTGTTTGGTTTTTTTTAATGGGTTTAAGAATCTGATTCCAGACCTAGGCAAAATTGGTACAAAATACCAGGAAAAAGTTAAATCACAACTTTTTTCAGTCTTTCTGATTAGCTAGCTTTTGTGGTTCATCACTCAGATCAGTCTTTTCTGTAAATCTGATTCTGGGGTACAAAGCTGTGTTCAGAGAGCTGGGATGCATCCTTGGCACCATGGATTTTACTGCATGAAGTAAGTCACTAACAGCATTGCAAAGCCTAAACCTCTTAGATAATAAGCTGCTGAACAGGATAGGAATACATTAAAGGTGCTCCTAAATATCCTGCAATATTATCTACTGTTAATTCAAATTCTTGGTGTACCTACCAGAAGCAGTCAGTACCAGACTGATACCCAACATACCTCCTTTTCTGAAGGAGGATTCTACTTTATTTCTTTGTCAATAGTGATGATGTTTTAGAGAAGCCACTAGACTAAATCAGCTTCCCAATGTGAATAAGGGTACAGCACACCGTGTCTCAGTTTTCCTTTCTTCCATTATTCTTCCATTTGCCTTCTTGAAATTAAAGCTCCTTAGGCAAAGGCATTCTTTAGCAGGTCTTTGTACACTGCCTGGCACAAGTGAGCCCAGAGTTGGTGCCCTTCAGCAGGTGCAGTTTTTGCAAAGCAGTGTAGGAGCAGAATCCCATAATATGCTCTGAACCTGAAAACAAAGGACCACAGAGGACTCCCTCATCAGGAGGTGGGGGGTAGGTGTTAAAAAAAAAAATTAAAAAAAAAGGAAAGAAAAAAAGAGGGACAAAGGATGCAAAGGATGTAGGTGGCCCTCATCTTCCAGCTTTTCCTTATCCTGCCTTGCAGCTGCATGGTGAAGTGAAATCTCCCTGGTGTAAGCACCAAGTGAAGGAAAACCAGACATCTGCCGAGGATATTTATGGACAGCTTGTCAGATGGTGAAGCAGTACAGTCCCGATGGAAAGATGATCACAGGAATAAGTCTACTAACATGCATCTTCTCTGGAAAGATTGTGCACTTTCTTCCCAGACAAAAGCAGGGGAAAAATATTCTCAGCTCATTGTAAAAATTAAGAGTGAGTGAATGTATACGTCTGTCTGAGCAGCGGGGTTGTTCAAAGAAGGGGTTGATGGAAGTTTTTGCGTTCCTCCTGACATGTCTGGGGAGCAGGTAGAAAACAGGGAGGGAACGGTTAAAGGCAAAGTGATTTCATGTTGTTTCTTTGCCTCGTTTTGTTTTGTTTGGATGATTACTGGTCTGTCTGTGAACAAAAATTCCTTCTGAATATATTCATTTATTTCCTTCCTCCTTTTCTGCTTTCTGTGTTAGATCCCTTCATATAAGAGGCTGGAAGAGGAATTAATGATCTCTTCTTTACTTCTCTAAATGTCTTTAGCTAGATCTTGACAACTGTATTAAGTAAAATCAGCCTTCCCTGCAGGTAGAAAAGTCAAAGTCCATGGCCTAAAGTAGCGATCCACGATTCAGAGATTTGTTCATCCATCTTATCTCAGCAGGTAACACCACACCGAAGTACCAGCGTGAGCCTTATTCTCTCCCGGGACAGCTGTTACACAGTGTTGATGGCCCGGCCTTGTCTATGCTGACTGGAAAGGTACAATCACTCCTCAACAGGAAGAGTGATGGAAAATTTGACTGCAGAAATTTCCAGCCTATGGCACCTTCAGTACCATTGTGCCTGGGAACCACTGCTATGTTGAGGTAACAGACAAGCTCTGAATTTCCAGAGAAACTGCAAAAATCAGGCATCTCCGTCTGCTGATGCTGCTGTTCACACTTCCTCTCTCATACACACTGAATGGATGTTCCGGATCGTGTACAGCTCATGAACCATGGCCAGCAGCATGGCTGAATGCAGCCTCCTGCTTCCCTGTTTGCAGAGGAGTAAAACCCTGCTTTCATCTCCTCACTATACCATCACTTCAAAAACAATAATTCATAATCCCAATTCATAATCCAGAATTACTGCTGGGCATTTAGATTCCCCACGCAAATAAAGTACTGCATAGTTATTGTATAATTCAAATTAGTGACAATACTTCCACTGAACTCAACATAGCCAGGCTTTCACCCACTAACTCTTGCCAAAATAGCAGAACACCTGGTAATCAGGGATTCCACTGGTGCTCTGACAGCCTGATCTCCTGCATAAGAGAAACTCTAGGAGTTTCCTTAATTATGTCCTATATAGAAATAAAATATAAATAACTATTTAGAAAAAAATATATCCAACTTTTATGGATTTCCAGTAACAGAAAACTTACTGTTGTCTTTACTAAAATTAGCATAAAGTTTAATTACTGCCATTTCTGCATAATCTGCACCTTGTCTCTTTGAGAATCTTCTTAGCTTCAAACCGCAGACATTGAACTTCATTCTACTTTTAACTAATCAGTAGGAGAGGTATCTATTTTCAAGACCCTATTTGATATAGATTGGGAAAAAGAACCTTTATCCTAGCAATGATAAAGTAAATGGATTGAACTTCTTGAGTTTTCGTATGAAGTTTTACATCCTCTCCTCATTCTTGTGATTCCTGTCTGATCATTCCAACATTTTCCTGTAGGAATTGGGAACCTGATATTCAGGCAAGTACACACAAGCCGATACTGCTCCTCCAAGAAACCACACGTTTCCGTTAACTTTGGTGCAGGCTTGTAGCAAACTGACTTGAGTGATTAAGCAGATGTTCTAGAAATAAATCTCTCTCAAAAAAAAAAAAACCAAAAACAAAAACAAAACCCTGAAAGCTTAAGCCAAAATTAGACTATTGTAAAGGCACTTCATTATGCTTTACTGAACACGGTAGGCAAACGTTATTTCGGCTCATCCTATCAATACAAATATTGGGTTACATTAAGATACGATGTGTCCTGGAAAATTTACCAAGTGGAACAGGAAAGAAAGAGGCCCCAAATTTTTTCAGCTGTGAAATAAAAGAAGTTTTCCCTTTTTAACCAAAATCTGATTTACCTGTGATACTTCCCTTGCAGGTAGAATTATATAACCAAAGTAAATAATTAAATGTCCAGACTCTGTGTGTGTGGTTGGGGGGGGATCTAATATTTGTCAGAAACTTCACAAAATAACATTGGGTGTATAATACTTCAGTTCTCATTAGTTGCAAACAAATCAAATAGTTACGAACAGCTCTGACTTTTCTTGTAAACAACCTAGAAGTAACACATACTGATTTTTAGAGGCAGAGTAAAAGTTCTCCCACTTTATTTATAGAGGTGGAGAGAGACAAGGATATCCTTTGGACTACTGCAGCTCAAAACTCAGAAAGAGTTTCCTGCTTCCAACTGTGTCACTAGGAAACAGGAAAAGCAAAAAAGAATATTTACCAAAAAATATTCCTCCAGTTGTATATATTATATTGAACTGCTATTACTACTGGCTATGAGAAAAAAAGCTTAACATCGAGTCTTTCTTGACTTCAGGGTATTTATTATCATAGATTTACACTTCTGAAATCATAGTTAACAGAAGAGTTCCCTGTGTTCAGAGCACATTTATAGACTAGGAATAGCTATTGCCAGAGGAAATAAGCAAGAGGGTCAGGGGACAAGCAAATTAAAAACAAACCCAAAATAACCCAAGGATGTACTGCTTTAGTAAATATAAACTTGTTTTAAATGTTCTTCTTGTAAAGAGAATATCTATATTGGATCAATAATAATATATTTACTGAAACTTACAGGGATCCATGAGGTATTTATTTTCATGTGAAACACAGCCCTGAAACCTGTGAAGATGACAAGGAGATTTAATAACGCATTCTCCACCCCCCAATGTGTGTTAATCCTGATTAATCCCAATTTTAATGATATTTTACAGCCTGAATTTTTAAGTTGTTACCACAACACACAGCAAATCCTTAGCATGGCTGCCAAATTGATCTAACCCTTTACTCCACTTTAAATAAAACAGAATAGTAGTAGTGTTCAATGTTTTCTTGAGTTACAGGAAAGAAACCTCCTAGCTATCTTTTGCTGAAGATACACATCTATATTAAGGCTCATGAAAAGGATCACCCACTTGCTTGTTTTTCAGCATAAGTCATGCAAATGGTATCAGATGGTTTTCAGAAACCACTTCGCTATGACATTCCAAAAGGTACCACAGTATAAGTAACCCTGGAAGTAGGTGAACTCGGTCCATATGCAGTAGGAAAACAAGTCTTATGATGAGTTGTGTGAACTTGCAGTTTCAAAAAAACCCCACCTCACCCACATTAAAAAATGTCAGAATTATCATTTATAGGAAGTCAGGTGCCAGGAAAAAAAAAAAGGCTTAGACGAGGCCTAATCTGGAAGCTTCAGAGAAAGTCTGAAAAAGTCATTACAGAGAAACACGACAGTCAGACGACAGCTTTCTTGTATTTTCAATTTCAGAGACAAGTACACTGCCATTGCAAGAGTGTCAGATAAGCTCATCTCAATTGGAACTGCTGGACCGAGATTCAGTTACAATTTTATGGCTTTGCTGCAGTCTTCGGTTCCTTCTCTGTGGAGGTGTAATCGTTCACATTTCAAACAGATATTTGAAGGCATGTTACTGCTGCCAATATTGACCTAAGTTCATCCGAAGGGTTGATTCTCCTGGCCAGGCTTTCAGTATGGTAAAGTACACTCTAAAATAAACCAAGTGATCCAGTCTGCTTTGAATGGAGTAAGTAAACAATATTTTCTTATCAGTCCATGCTAGATAAAGAACAAATCTGTTTGACATTTAAAATTATTGGATACCTAAGTAAACTAATAGTTGGCTGTGAATACTGATCATGAATAAGCTCAGATATTGTCATAGGTGATAAAACTTTTGGATGGCTGTATGGCTAAGCTGTGATACAGTATCAGTCAACCTTAAAAAAAATGTTATTTTTAATAATCTCTTCATCTACTCTCCATTTCGCCCCCCCTCAGTCTAAGTACTTGTGTATTCCAGAGAATGCTTTAAGCATTAGGAATGTGTTTTGAAGCCAATTTTCTTGTCTCTATTTCCATATTGAAAATAACTCTACAACTTTAAAAGGGTACACCTTCAGTGTATTATTTCTCCTCTTGCACAATGGGCATTCTTACTGAAGAACTGAAAACCTTACCAAAGCACTGTCCCTCACACTGAAACTTTTGTCTGGATAGTTCTATCACTAACAGTTTCAGTCACACCACCATCCTTACTGCCAAACATTTCAATATTTCGTGGTAACACAGAACATGAATTGAACAAATCTTTGTTGGCGTGGAGGGGAGGCATGAAGGAGTCTGATGTCTCTTCCCACAGGACATTGCTGTGATCTGGTCATTTCTAAAAGCAGAAGAAAGCTTGCCCTCTTTGCTTCTTTCCTTTCCCGCAAACATGTTTCTTTTTCCCCTTAATGATCAAGACAGTGGTGATTTTGTTGATACTCCTATAGCCTGACATGAGATAAACTCCAGAGCAGAGATATGTCTTTTTTGCTTTCAGGTATCAAAATTCTGCAGGATGGTATGGAAGCTGGAGTTATCTAATGCTCCTCTTTGTAGGAATTGCTTTACAGGATTACCCAAGAATTAACTCAGAGAAGCCCAGACAGCCCTAGCACATTTAAGATTCAGTCAACAACTTTATCAAGTTCCTGTCTGTCTAATGTCCCAAGGCAGCCTGGTGTTCTGCTGGTTACCAGAAATTTCTTTTAGAGAATAGAATAAAAAACGTCTACTCCATGGAAGACAGAGAAGCGAATGGAAGTGAGTGCTCACAGGGCCCTCAATGGGAATTAAAATAAATGCTCCCTGTCAGTCCACTTAAAACAAGGAATAAGAGTCTAGAAGTAAATCAGCAAGAAGAGCTTGTCCTTTGCATATCTTTTTGCTTATTTGCTCCTTCTCACCAAAATGAATGATTTCTGAGTATCCGAATGGGTCTGAAGAAAGAAGATATTTATAATACATGGGGTGTTTATAATAAAATAGGATTACGGAGTACTTAAAAATATAAATCATAAATGCACTGTGACTGTGACACAGACAGTCTCCCATACTAACATCCAGAGACTTCATCAGTATAGCACCGGGTCAGATGAGGCAGATATTCCTGCTGTCCCCATCTGCTTGATTTACTAATGCAAACAGTATTAGGCACCTTACTCTCCTGGTAAGTAGCTTCATGAGTCCGCTAGTCACACACAGATCATCATCTTAAGTGTAGATTACACTAAAAGCAGTGATTTCAGAGGATCTTTTTTTTTTTTTTTAATAGAGTAACCTTTTAAAGAAACTCAAATCAAGATTTTTCCAAAACAGCAGCAAGATCAAAATCTAGCCATTGTAATTTCAGTTCACATTAGCCTTCCCTATTATATCTACGAGCATTAGGCTTCCTTGGATTTGTACAGGACATCAAAAGCAAAAGTTTTGTGGTGCCACCCAAAAGTAGTTAACATTTAGTGTAAGAAAATTAATTTTATTCCAAAAGGAATTTAGGTCTGCTGATCAACTGGAGTTCATGAATTTGCAGAATAACTGTGAAATCCAAAATGGTCAGACTAAGCTGTCTTCTTCTATTTTCCGTATCACCTACAGGATGTATCTGCAATTGTATCAGACCACTGTCCATTTTCCAAACTAGACTATTAACACTAACACAGAAAATATCATAAACCCAGGAATTATAACACTCTGTAAACACACTAGCTTCAGAGAGGTGATGTGCTGCTCTAGGATATTATAGTGAAAATACTACACCAAGAAATAATTGGTGAATTTAGATGTGTGAACTTCCATACTAAACCCTTCTTGAAACAGGTTAAGACACTTGTTGAAGAAATGTAGGATGAAAGGCAGAATTGCTTTGCTTTGTTAATTCTTTGCAGAAAATTACTCTGAGGGGCACACATTCAGATATTTTACAGTTGAATATATGAAAGCACATCAGCAGGACTTGAAAGATCTGCAATCTATCCCTGGCTCACTGGAAAATCTTGCCACATAGCCTTCTTTATCCATGATTTAGTTCTTCTACAGCTCATTGTTTTCATTAAGTGCTTTGCAATTTACCAGCAAAAAGATATCAAAGAGTTATGATTTCTATTACACACTTGGTGATTTTAATGTTAATCCTTCTTGCAATTTGTGTGTCAAAGTTCTCATTGATCTCAGCAGAAACAGGATCAAGACTTCTGGCAACAATTTTGGGAAGCTTAGGATTTTTCTGATGCTGAGCTAAAAGTTTCCAGCAGGCTTGAGGTAAGCTGGATTGATATCTGTCAAAGGTTCTTTCTACATGGGTTGTATGACTGAGGCAAATGTGTGGGGTTTTTTTGTTTGGATTTGTTGGGGTTTGAGTTTTTTTAACCCATTGCTCTATCTGTAGAAGATGGACAGATTCACAGATTCCTATTTCTGCCAACTCAGTGTCCACCACCTGTAGGGGTAGCAACTACTTTAACTACTGCCCTTTAGATTTCTGAAACAAATACATGTTGTCTACCAGCTAACCCAAACTTATTTTAAAGTGTATTAAGTGATTTCAGAAGCAAGCAATAGTGCTTTATTTTAGCTATTCCTTCACTTTCTCAGGCTTTATTCTATCATTCAGTAATCAGTTGCAAGACCTGTTGTACAAACTGCAACTTGTCCTATACCACAAAAATGGCATTACATTGCATAATTTTGAGCCAGTGTTTTCATTATATTCTAATCGAAATCCAAGCTCATTTGGAGAGGGTGTCTACCCAGGAGCCACCACTTTGCTTCTGTGGTGTGGCACAGTTCGTCCTTTTTGATTCTCAATGACAAAAACTGCAACTTCAGGAGAAATAAAGCCTACTTGAAAATTCATTCAGTCTGCATTAGCTAAGCAGTAGAAGAATAAAACTTACAGGTGTAGGTGTACAATATCTGAAAAACTAGTACAGACTAAAATTAAGCAAACAGAATATTGGAGCTTTGTGTCTCCTAGGCCATGCATTTATCTCCTGGAATTCATCGGTAGCATTACAGATTAGCTGAAGTTGTTAAAGCACTTTGAAATGTCAACAACAGCCAGTTTCATCACTAGGATATAGGTGGGAAATGTGGAGTGGAGAAGAGAAATCATTCAAACATTCGAGCTACTGTCAGCTCATTCCAGCAGCTCTCCCTGCTCACGACCCATAGATCTTTAAAATGCCTTGTTTAAATATTCTCAAATTTATTTTTTAAAAAGAAGTTGTCAGCTGGCCACAGACCACACATTCCAGAACTGAAGTGGAAAGGAATGTGAATGGGTGGGTGGGGGAGAGGAAGGAAATCAGATTTAGTATTGAAAACAAGACTAAACTGAGAAGCAGCTGATATGCGCTCAAGCAGTTGCAATGTGCAAGACGTTTTTTGTTCATAGTACCTCATGTTCAGAAAAATAAGTGGTGAATAGCCATTTACTCTTTTACTTTGAAAGTTTTATTTTAACTTCATCAGTATAACTTCACTTATGAGATACCAAAGACAAGAAGTAAATTCAGATAAGCTGTAGGCCGTCTACAGGTCAAAAAGATGGTTAGTATTTCTTTCTTCAGAATGAAGTAATATCTCAGGAGACATCAATAGATGAATTCATTTAACCAAAGGCTAAGCAAATATAGACTCCCAAAGGCAATGAGAATCATAAAGGATTATGAAATAAGCCAGTCAGTTTGAAGGTGGAAACTAAAGGTTTGTCTGCTGCCAATGGAAAACTATTCCAGAGGCTTTTGCATTTGGTGTTAGATTAACGGTAGGTGTGCCAGAAAAGTGAGGGTACCTAACAGAGCTACATTTAATATCATCTACCTTTACCTTGGGAGAAGTAAGGAAAGAAAGTAGCCAGGAAGATAAGAGTGTTACTAGCTTTTTAGTCTGATCAGTATTTAGTCTAGAAATTTATTCTCTAGAAATTCTGCAGATGGACATAAAAATACTTCTCACTTTCTACCACTGCTTCTCAGAGTCTAAATCAGCCTTCTCTGTTCCTGGAAGGATCTCAGTGTCAAGACCCTGACTGGTCTGTAGTGGAGTCACAGAAAGCTCAAGAGAAAAGGTCCAGAAAGTTCTGCAAGAAGCAGCATTGACAATCAAATGGAGACAGAAAATAGATAAATTAGAAGCATGTATTGCTGCTGGGACTGTCTGGGTATTTACTTGCATGACAAAAGAAGGAATTTGTATTATCAGAAGAAACTACATTTTCTTTTGTGCCAAAGATCTTAACATGTTTGAAAATATTTTCTGCCTGCCATTTTTTCAAAAACTTCAGAGATTAAATTGCTGTTGCTTGTCCAACATCTGCGTTGGTTCAGCTGGTTCTGGGCCCTCATACTAGCGTAAGACACATCACTGTATTGGGAGCTATTGCACGCTTCATTGTGGGAATAACAAGGGGACAGAGCGGGCCAGACTTCCTGTCATGGAAAGATTTGGTTAGACTACTTTAAGGAGGAAAAAGCGGAAGTATCCTTGGTAAAGTGAGGTGGCAGGGCAGCCCTCTGTCCCCTAAGGAGGGAAGCTCTTGTTGAGGTGAGGAATGCTGCTGCTGATCAGTCAGCTCTTTCATGGCCATACTTCTCCCTGCTATTTAGCTGGCCAAGACTTTCTTCCAAGAATCCAGCCCTTTGATCTGGCCAAAGAAGGTCCATCAGTCTGGTCAGTGTTAGTTATATGAACTGGGATCTTCTCTTAGTAACGGGGAAAATTATATAAACCTCCTTCACTGGCTAAACAACAGGTCCCTGGAGGAAAGACAGCCACACCAATTTGTCCCTGAAATGGTAGTTCTCAGGAAAGGGTGGTCCTAACTAACTACTCGGCATCTAAGCTTTCTGTATCACCCTTCCTCACCATTGTTTGTAGACCCCTCTTCAGAAGCCTTTATAATAGTGGCAGCATTATATTAGTACTCTTAAAGGCTTCAGAAGTGCCACAGTTAATGGAAGAGGGAATTCTTGTTTGATTTTGCTGGCCATGTTCCCTTCTGAGGAAAAAAAAAGAATAATCATCAACAAGGTTTGAATCTGGAGCAGGTTTACGTAAGCATCACCACATTCATTATTATAAGTTCCAAAATACAGCTTTTGTGTCTCCCTTTCCTCAAATCTCTAACACAAACATTTCTGAAAAAAGTTTCCAGAGGAGCCAAGATTTCCTGAATTATGTAAAAAGTAAACAAAAAAAATCCCCTCCAAAACCAAAAAGGCAGAAGGAGTTGCCTTATTTAACTTTTCATGGAAGTTTATAAAATGTTTCACACAGACTATTTTTTTACCCCTCCATGAATTGCTATCAGACTTCCTCCCATCAGCAAAAAATCAAATACAGTGTTTAATTGACCATTATGATATTGAAACCTACATGAAACTTGCATCCTGTGGAGAAAAAAAGATGAAAAGAGGTGAATCAAACATCAGACACACAGATCTCAGAGCTTATACTCTCAGATTTTAGGTACAACAATAAATGCACTTTTCTACTTCTATATATTTCTTCTCATCAAATTTAGAATAAACATGTTCATATAAGATAACAGGAAACTAGTAACATCAAGTTAAAACAATAGGAAGCAAAATGATAGTGAGACAGCAGAGGAAATGTTTTACTCACGAAAGCATTTTGGTTTGCTACTAGCTCCTGTATGTTGTGTTACTGGTTTCCTCAAAGATTATTCAGAAAGGTTATTCTACTGTTCCCTCATAAAAGTTTATTAAAAATGGGGAGATTTTTTGAGTCATTCATTTCTCCCACTAGTAGAATTAATCTAAAGATTATCAAACAATAGAATAGATAAAACAGGCTGAAAAGGGAAGAGTAGGAACAAACCTCGCACTTTGTGTAACTCCCTGTCACCGTTATGCAGTGTAACATCTATAACCCCAGAACTTTCTTCAGCCTGGCTCTTTCCTAAAAAAAGCTCCCTTCACTGCCCCCAAATCAAAATTCAGCCTAATGCACCTGAGATTAATTTCCTAAAATGAGAAATACCTTACAGTTCTTCTCTATGGCACAAACTGCAGCAGGCTCATGCAATAATGTAGGAATGAAGTTAAATAAAGATGTCATTATTAACAGCAGGGAATCATTAGGTTTTGCAGAGTATAGGGAGATAATTATTTAAAACCTCGCTTTTATTGCAAGGGTGCAGTACTAGGGTTGTGTGATAACTTACTATTACATGTGTGGTTTTGTAGTTTATATTAGGAGCCTTACACATATATGCTTCTTATTCACCTAAAGACTATGTCTATTCTTTCTGAAAGTCATCTTGCCCTTTGTTTAAATAACTTTAAAATGCTTTTATTTCCTATCATAGCTAGAACATGCTTAATTGTAAAATGATACAGTCTAAAACTACCTCTAATTGATTGTAATACTAGATTTTATGTAGAAAAACAAATTTTATTTTGTTTTGAGAGAAAACAAAATTGAAACTACTTATATCTGATATGTTTCGATGATGAAATCTTTTGAACTGAATAAATAAACCCAGGAAAGAAGCTAATATAAACACAGAACATTCTATGTAATGTATTCTAAGAATGATAAGTAAAAAAAAAACACAGTAAAAGAGTAGATATTATGCTTCAGTAGATAAAACCTGTGAATTTCTAAATGTTTCCTAAGCAAAAGCCTTAAGGAGGAAACACAATATAACTAAGAAATCTGATGATAGATTTTTCATTGAAAGGAAGATGAAACACCACGTATCCAGCTATGTCTTCACTTTCTAATTGTCAGTTTCATCACAAGGTCCATGTGTCCAGTAGCTCTTAGCTCATCAGTATCATTAATGACTATTTAGTGTCTGCAGTCTTCCTTTCACCTACATCGCTTTGTGCATGAGCCCTCTTGTAATTGAAACCAGTCAGCCTCCCATGTGGGCTGACTGAATTCAAGACTGAGAGTTTTCAAAGTAGTCTAAGGGGTTTAATTTCAATAAGCAATATGCATCTAAATCTCCTGGAGTGCTTTGAATAGTCTCAGCTCAAAATCCAAGCATACTGAATCTCAGGTGAATCTATTAATTACATTGGTGTGTTTGCTTAAGAAAGGGGTATTTGGTTTATTACAAATAAATACCTTCTCAAACTTTTTTCTCTGGGATTCTTCTTCATGTTAATTTTGGTACTGGGTCCTTGGGTGAATTAGATATTCAAAACTTTCTAGAACATTAAACTTGAAATAAGATTAGATGGCAATTGTGATTGCCTACAACGGTCACTGAAGCAGTATGGAATTACTTCTAGTTTTAATATCACCCATTTTGTTTAGTTCTCTGCAATTCAAGCTAAAGACAAGGCTAGAAAACAGCGTTGTAGGTTCAGCTGTTATCTTAGCTGTGATCATTTCTTCTGCTCAAGAAATGTAATCAAATGTCACCATTTTCTCTCCAAAGTGAATGGAATTGCCATGGAGATTACTGTTCAGTACACTGCATATCTCTTCTGTAATCTGTACATTAAAGCAAATCTAGAAAGTGTTACATAAAAATTTTCCAGTAGTGGCTGAATGCATATTAGATGCTGTTAAATGTCAGTTGGCAATATAATGTGCATTCTACTGCATGAGCGATCACTGGAGGCAATGCCTTTCACCATCAATCTAAAAATAGTTATGGTGATAAGATAAAGCTAATACTTACATGTGTAGATCTGGAGACAGAGCCCATTTATTTACATGGGGAAACAAATGATCTCAGAGCATGTGTTTATTTCAGAAAAGCAAAGAGAAGAATCTCTTTTCCATTCCTTGCAATGAGACTAGGTTTGTTCACATTAAGAAATGACCCTACAACACATGCCAGTGAAATCACACTTCTTTTTAATTCAGTAAAAAAGGAGGTACTTGTATTTCAGAGTGCAGATATTTTTGATGGTATGTTCTGATTGCAGAGACTGGAATGGATTAGTTATCTAGGGTCTATGGAAAATGAAATGTCCTTTAAAGTGTGAGTTGAGTACCACGGAGGTTGCGAGAGCATGTAATTGTAAGGACTCACCGCTATTGCTTGTGGTAACTCCACAATGCCGTTAGATGAAGAGAAAAAAAGTTGATGCTATTATGGCTTATCATGAGAGGATGAAAATGCATATGTTCAGATTGCTGTTATTAGCACCGTAACTATCACGATAGGGCTGAGTGGTCATAACCATTTTATGCTAATCATTGTACAAAGCACACACAAAAAAATCTTTCACCAAAGCGCAATAGTCTGAAGTACAAGAAAAGAGACAAGCAAAAAAGTTACAGGCAACAAAGCAGAAAGACATAAAGAACAAGGATGCCAAAACAACTCAGCACTGTAAGATCATTGTTTCAGGACACCAACAGCATAATTATTTTCAAGTATCTACTTTTTTTAAGACAAGCAGCAAATAAGTTGTCATCTACAGTACTTTATGGTAGAAACAGAGATGCATGAAACTCTTGTGAGACCTCCTCTAGAACCTGCAAAAGTTTCTTGTCACCAGTGTTGAAGATTATCCTGAGGGTAATCAAGGGGAAAAGATCCCATTTCATGAGAACAGATTAAAAGATTTAGACCTTTGTTTGTTTTGCCTAATAGAATGTGGGGGATAGTATTGCTGTATGAAAATATAACATAGGTAAATGCTGGAAGAGATGGGAGAGTTTTACAATACTGTTAGTATTTTACTGTTTTACACTACACTGTTAGTATAGGAAAAATAGTTGCAGTGTTCCTGGGCAGTCTCTAGCCATGAGTGAAGAAAAGTTCTGGAACAGCTTCCCAAGAGAAAGTTAGTTGGAGCCATAACTAATTATTTTTAAGATTGTGTTCAATCTATTCTATATGACATAACTTCTGTACCAGTTTCATAGCCTATATTTAATAACCCAAAGAAAAGTGCCTTCCTTTCACTTTTTGTGGTTTGATTATTGGCCCAGATTTTAGTTGGATAAAATTGGGTGAAATGAAGTCCCTACTCCCTGCTTTATGTATACACAGTTTTATCATCATTTCAACAGCAGGAAAACTATACTGTAATTTCACATGAGCAGGCATCAGACACTCAGTGGGACTCCATGAGATGTAAATATCTGCTTACATGGATTAAAGTGTCATGCAGGATTACAGATTACAGCCTCCGACATGTTTAAAGGGGAAAAAAAGCGCTTATAATATATCCTGCACTTCCATGGAATTAGTGAGGTTAATGTTAGGCTTCCACAGACAGTAATTCATCATTTTCCTTCGTGAATGAATGGGTTGTATATGATTAATGAAGCCTACAGATGACCTGCAATGCATGTTACATAACACAAGGTCTGGTACATTCCCAGTGATTGGCAAAATCAATTGTTTTACTTATGCTTCGTTATTGCTAATAGTTTTATAGCCACCTTGAAAAAATAATTAAGTGATAAGGGATAACTTATCAGCTTGATAGAATGGTTTAATAATTCAAGAATAAATATTTAGCCATGCCCTCCAAGCTGTAATATTTATTCTTTAGTCCATTTGTTTGTGTGTTTTGTCTGCCATATAATTTGTATATCCTAGGTATGGTATGAATAACAGTAGGCATCTATCCATTATTATTCCATCAAAATGTTTATGTCTGAGATAAAAAAACTACTACAACTTTTTAGATATGAGAGCTTATTCAGATGAAAATAAATTCTTTGCATCCAGGAGGTGTTTGTATTTTGTTCTCTTTTTTTTCTTATAAGTCTGTATTCTATTCATGCCCAGACAGAGACAGTAAATTTCTGGTTTAGATGCTTCACTCATTGAGAACTCTTGCTCATCTATACTGAAGCAACTAGGAGTTTTTCTTATGACTGTAGGAGAAGAAGAAAGTGGCTACAGAGAAAAAAAAAAAAGGAAAAAAAGAATACATGGAATGGAAGGGGCTATTTTGAAGAAAACACCAGATGATTCATTGGTGGTGTTCACTGGTTAATGTTCATTTCTGCAGTGGAGGCTGGCTACATCACTCACTGACTTAAATGGTTTCATTACTTTGACATTTATGACACTATGGCGTTCAAAAGGCATGTTTTGATGCTGAACCCTCAACTCCACATAATCACAATGACCCAAATGGTATCAGAGCTGAGAGCTTATCCCCCTTGTTGCTTGTGTTACAAGGCCTCTCTGAGTGGATATTCAAGTTGATAAACCTAGCTGTCTTTTATGGTTACTTATTCTTTCTTATTTTACTGTTGATTCACGTCCAAAATTTCTCTACGTGTTTCTCTACCAGACTGATTCAAGTTGAGAAGAAAATTATTTCAGGGCATCTGGGATGTCAACAAAAACATTATAAGTTCTTCTTAACCTCAGTTTATGAGATATTTTCAATTCAGATCAATTCTGTTGTGGATTATGACTGAGAACATACATTAAATGCAAAAGATGACCTTTAAATTAAACATTTTAAAATGTATCTTTGGGATCCCTCTCTGCAGGTGCCCTCTGTTAACAGAGGTGTTTTATATCTGTGTAGATTTCTGTTAATCACTTTTTCATTTGAGTGTATACTTTTCAGATTGAAATTCAGAGGACGGAAATTTGTTTGAGAGAGGTCATGGTTCAGCCTAAGCAATAGGTTGCATATAAACTGAACACAAAATGGGTGCTTCCTCCCTCTGAATTTTGGATTTAATGATACTGCATGAAATCAATGGAATTACTGACTAAGTGCAATAAGCCACAAAGAATGGCTCAAGAAACCCCACGCTAAACCTTGGCTTGTAAGTTTATGTTACCTCAGTGATTTTCTAGAGGATGCCAACATTTTTTTATGTACTTTCCTTACGTATCTCTTTGTCCAAACCCTGTTACCTGATTGATGTGTCTGTTACATCCAGTATAATGCTATATAAGTCTGAGAGAGCATCTCCTCACCAGTTCTTCAGCTGAATGTAATGGAGAGAAAGAAAGAGAAGAAAAAAGCAGGACTTGACTAATGTACAAAAAACCACTTCTTCAAAGATTTCTGAAATGATATTATAATAATATTCTCAAGGAATATGTGGGATAATGAGTAAGTAATGGCTTCTTACTGCTCTGTGACCTATAGAGTTTATTAGTTTAATGCTGTGCTTTGCTGGCATTTTATAAAATCTCAATGAGAAAATTCCATTAAAGGTCTCACTGTTAGCCAGTGAGAGGCTGGAGGGATGTCGATAGCAAGCAGGCTTCCAGAGGCCACTTGCATCTCCTGATCTCTGATAAAGCACCTGCAACTAGCTCCTGGAGCCATTTCCAACAGTGTTTGCTGTAATGTCTGTGCAAAACATGTAACAACAAAGGTAAAACTTTTTGAGGGCTAACATGTCTGTTGAGAAAAAAAAGATGTAGGTCCTGAAGAAAGAAACAGCTAGAGCACCTCAAAGAGTGGAGAATTTACTGGTTAGTCTTATAATTTATCCGCAGTCCTTTTCATGTTACCATGGAAGTGGCAGCTGAAAAATGAACTCAGATGTTACTTGCTGTCAGGAAGCCAAGGACAACACAGAGCGTGAAAGCAAAGGTTTCCTTGAATACAGCCCTGGTACCTGGAGGATCCTGTTAGCTACAGCTGAGTTTTTCCTGCATACACAGATCCTGGATACCTAACTTTTATGTTTGGAACCTGTGCCAGTTTCTAAGAGAAAATCAGTCTCCATAAATCGACAACGCAATTAAGTACAGCAACGGGTAGCATTCACTCTAAGTAAATGGCAACTGAATGACTGAACGTTGCCATCATCACTGATTTGCAAACTCTCAGGACTCTTACAATCCCATATAAAGTGTTGTTATAAAGGGCTGAGTGTTGCAAAGGGCAAAACAGTAATTTTGCATTGACTGAGGAAACTGGCTTCCAAGTGGCAGAGGATGTGGATGTCCTTCTGTACATGAAAATAAATCTAAAGAGTGGATCTCATATACGAGAAAGCTGAGATAGCTGTACAGTGGAGAACTTTACTGCAGCAGTTGCAAGTTGTGGTTTAACTGTGGTGTAATTGTATGCAATTTTGTTTGAGAACTTGGTCTCTGGTGTCCTGCGAAGAAGTGAGTCTCAGCTGTCATTTTAAGAGTAGCGCCTTGTCCTGATCTGAACACAATGAGGTTTGAAACTGTGGACTCTGAAAGTGCTGAGGTAAGGCTGAGTTAGGTACTGAGATCATAAGACAAAATGGTGAAACACATGTAAAAATATCATAATCTTAGACTAATTTTATTATTTTTGTATTGACTCACAATCGTGAGTTTAATTAGTTCTGCTTTTTTCCTTGTCTTAATAGATTGAGTGAACCAAGAACATAAGAGCTGATACTGAGATGGAGGAAATGATCTTCAGCCTACTATAATCTTCAAAACTGTTGAAAAAATAAACAAGATATATAGCTTTTACCATGAATCGACTTCTTCCCTGAGATACAATGTAATAAATCTCAGAGGACACTTACTCTGCTTGTTCTGGAGGGCTTGCATAGTAATATAAGAAACTTGCTTTTACATTTTAAACATCCCCCTTTTTATTTTTATGGGAACTACAACACAGCTACGGTAATGCAAAAATGCCACTTCCTCAGAGATGGGAAGAACTGAAAAAAAGTAAACTGTTAGGCAAGATGCTCTCTCTAGCACTTCTTCCTTGCAGGGGAGCTTTGCTGTTCCTTTTTTCACCTAACAGTAAGTTACAAGGCTAATTTAGTTCGTAGGACAGAAGTGCAGCTTTCTACCTGGGTATCCAAAATGCCAGCATTTCCCTAATGAGACTACTTGATGTCACCTTTTCACAGATTTTTTTTGCAAAATCAATGTCTTAGCAGCAAAAGATAGTATAAAGCACTCATAGGAAATGACAGTATTTTACGAATCATTAAATGAAAGCGGCAGAGATTGAGGTTTACTACCTGAGACAGAAAATGCCTTTGACAGTAACTATTTATGACTACACTGAGTTGCAACAATCTGAAGGAAAAAGGGTTCAAATAACCTGTCCATTTCTTGTAAGCAGAGGTACCAGCCTAGCCTTAGTCTATGTGCTCTTCCTGAACACATGCATGGAGATAAATAAACCTTTACCACAAGAACATTCAAGGTGTTACAGGTCACAGAAGTAACGGGACAAAGTCAAAGTCATGGCTTTGTTTCACAACCATATTGATTTGCAGAGCCAGAGCGGAGCTAAGGAGGAAAGCTTTTGCTCTCCTACACCTTGCTCCAGGCAGTCTTGAAGGCACTATTGAGGTTTATTGCACAAACATGTCATTTCTACATGCTCATTTGACTGGTCATGGTGAATGAAGACCACAGAAGCCCTTTCAAAGAGTAATAAATTTGAGTTTTAATGAACAGATTTTAAATATCCATTTAGAAATAGTCTTTATTATTTAGGTTATCCATTCTTGCTCAGGAGAAAAACTCTCATTGTGGAAGAAATGTAAGTACAGTCAAACTGAATTTTATGGTCAGATCTATTTAAAAACATGTTGTTAAAGGATACCATAGTTTTTATATGATGATACAAATAGAAATTTTCAAAAGTCAAACATAACCAACAATTGTTATAGAATTTTTAAGTCTATATAACAAGACAATTTTTAATAATATGAAAATTGTATTTGCTTTTGTTTTACTCTTGCAGCCTCTTCCATGAACTAAAATCAAAACAAAAAAGCTGACATTTATGTGCATGGTTTCCCATTGGGGGTTTGCTGCACTTGCTATTTGGTTTTAGTTATTCTGGAGTCAGAAGGGGTGATTTAATTCTTTTCTCCCAATTTGTGAAACCCCTTTAATGGACATCTCTGTGAGAAAGCCAGGTGAGTAATGTGAATCAGAGCAAAGATCAAGAGTGAAAAATGAATGGTGAAATTGTTACAGATGCAAAGAAAGGTAGATTTTTGCATGTGAAATAGTAATGCAGGAGATTCTGTAGCAGATCCTGTGCCTTATAAAAATGTGCTACAAAAAAGGGATCACACTAACATTTTCCAAGTGTTAAAAGCCGCCCATGTATCAGTCATTGTATATGGGATCTTGTTACCAGGTATCAGAGGGGAGGAGGTGGCAAAACGTGAGGTTTAATCTCTTCTTCAGCTTTGTTTTATGTGGGATTCGAGAATAAAGACAGATCTTTCAAAAATGCCTGCAAAGGCTAGATCACTGTGCCTTTGCACCTGAAACTTCCAAATAGCTCCTTAAATAATACTTTTCTCTACTGTCTTTCAAAGTTGATTTACGGCATACAAATCTGAACTTAATTCCTGATTAAGCATCAGAACAGTTGATACACCAGGCGACTTGTTTAGCTATTTATCAATTCAAACCCATCCAGACTGCAAACAGAAAAGAGGGTAAGACTATAGGATTCAAAAACTTCTGACTAATATAACATTTTGAAATCCAAAGACAGACTTTAGGTATGCAGACTTTCAATGAACTTTTTTCTGCCAAAAATTACAAATGTTACAAAAATTTTGGACATTTTTTTTATGCCCTGTAAGTCAAATTGTCCAAACTACCCCTTGTTATCTGAATTACATTGCGTAAGTGCTTTAAGCACTTATGGAACTTGGGCCAGTAGGACTACAGGCTGTTTGGTCTCTATAACTTGCAAATACGAGAATACAACCCAGAAGTTCAGACAACGATAAAGATGAGATTAAGGACCATGTACATTCACACAATTATCTTGAATTTACCAAGATTTTTTGTAAGCTGTGGACCTCATTAAGCCCATCTTCTTTAGGACTTTCTGCCCTTCAGTCTTACGCTTCCTGACCTTCCCAATAACTCCAGTTTGCCTTCTCATTTCTGCTATGGCATCACCCTCTGCAATATCCACCATCTCTCTAGAAGTACCCTAGCTCTCAGCACCTTCCTTGACTCCTCTGTCCACAAGAAGCAATTTATGCTGAGCAGTTTCTGAGTACTCAGCCAGTTTTTTACCTCACTGGTATGTGCCAAACAGAATAGAAAGGCGTTGAGCCTCACATTGTATGCATGTCCTATGTAGAGGTACTAACACAAGTGTCCTTCCAATGCAGTGTCAGTCCAGTTTTCATAAACTTACAGAAACTTTAAATGTCTGAAAATTCTATCCTTACCTTAAATTTGTTTGAAATCAGCGAACACATTGGAAAGCTTAGGGAAACAGACACAAGGAACATGTAAGGTATCATTACATCCAGAAATGAAACTGGAAAGAAATAGAGTATCCAGATTTCTCTTCCCAAAACCCCATCAAAAGTTCTATTTTTCCCCCAGGAAGTACCATGTTGGTTTTTTTTTTTTCATGTGCAAAACTGCAATCGCTGCGTGTAATCTATTATTACTGTTCTACCGTATTGTTCATCATTCTACAAAGTAAGGGAGGAGGTTTCAGAGTCCACATGAAGATGTAACAGACATGTTGGGGTAAGCTGGAGGCAGTCAGAAACAGGGATCTTTCTTTGCAGATGCATCAGTCCATCCATCATTAGGTCAGAGCTTCATTCTGGACCTGAAGGAGAGAGGGAACGGTAAGGTAGGAGTGCGCTCACCTCCCACTAGCATCTTCAAATTGAAAGAGCTCAGCTCACTGGGATCAGGGTGATAAATAAGCATATATGATTTGGAAGTGTTGTCAGTGAGATGAATAAGCAGCTCAATGAGACTAATAAACATTTCATATTGTCATTTAGAGCTAAGTATGACAGATGTCAATGGAGCTGATGTTGGTTTTCAGACTATAGTATGATTAATTAGATAGACAACCTACTGGTGTAGTGGTGCTAACACATTCATAGTAAATGGTCATTTTTCAGGATTGTGTCCTAATCTTTTGGATTAGAAAAGCTTCCAATAACTTCAATGGCAGTGTAAAGGAAGAACTGAATAAAGCACCAATAGGTGTAAGTTTCCCTTCTACTCAATGAGAGTGTCTAAATCTTTAGAGGACAGATATTCAAGAAGTCCAAGATGTTCTTGTTTCTCCTGAATTTACGAAAACCCTTCTTTAAGATGTCTGCACATTTTGAAGAGCAAGAGCTAGAGCAGGAAAGAAGCAGGTAGGTTTGCTATATATCTTCGGGAGGAAAAAGATATCAACAATGTACAAGGCCTTGTTAGATCCCCAGTGGTTTGGATCTCTGAATACAGGTTTCCCTAGAGCCTTCTTGTATGGTGGCTGCTCAGGTAACCTTAACTTTATGGTCCCATCCATCTGGATTGCCAAGCAGCTCTGGTGGGTGTGAGGAGTGGAGAAGAGGGCTTTGCTAAGTAAGTGAACTGTGAATCTTTTTCTGTCCCCAGGCTCCAGCAGGCGTCAGACGGCAGAGAATTACAGAAGTTAGTCTTTTTCCCCTGCTTTGTTCTCTTGTCTGGAAGTAATTTTTTTTTTTTTGTCTCTACATATGTAGGTTATTCCCATGTAGGAGAGGTCGTAACTATCCTTCTGTCTGTTTCTGTATTAACTATGTGCAGGATTCTTTGTTAAATTATGGTTAAACAGAATAAAAAGCTTTGGAAGTGCTTATTTCAGCATAAATATTGGATCCCCCTCTGACAGAATGACAGTATTTAATACCTCTACATGCTGAGCAGGAGACAATGTTTAATCATGTACTAAGCCAGTAAATACTGTTAAATTTCCTTACATTTACTATTTTATATACTCTTGATTGAAATGTCCTGTGTTCTAAAACAGAAATCATTAGTGGACCTGTTAGCTCCTCTGACCTTAACGATGTGTAACCAGAATTAATTATCATACTGAAACATTTGCTGTAACTCATCATTAAGTGTTTATTGTGGAGCAAGAATGCAGAATCTCAGTGAATTAATCAGTGACCTACATTTTCTGGTGCTTCTGCTTAAATTTAGCCTTAGTCAGAATGATGGAAGATCTGTCCAATTGCATTCTTGTTACATGTTCTCAAATGAATAAGTCTGGTTACTGTCATTCAATGAATAAAGGAGTGCTTTCTTCACAATGCTGTCACACATGGATTGGTGTATTGATGGGAACTTTTAATTCATTCAGCTATGTCCACATCAGAGTCTCCCCAAACCCTGCATAGGAAGAAGGAGCCTGCTGTCCCTTAAAGCAACAAGAGCTTTGCCAATGAATACGTTGGGAGCAAGTCTGAAACATAATTTATTAATTTACTTTCACTTCAGAGCACTCAGCAATGGAAAACATGTTTCTCTGGGAGCAAACCCATTTGAATACTGTGATAGACACCAGTAATTCGGCAGTTTAGAATCAATGTGCTGCAGCAATTTAGTTGTACCATAATGTATGCCCAGGAGGATGGAAAAAGTGATACCCTCATGGTAAATGACAGTTTCTGACAATAAACAAAAAGGTTATGGTTATTTTGAGAGAGAACTTTTTCCTCATCCAGATTTAAATACACAACCTATCATGAAAATAAATTACATCAGAAGCAACAGGAGGCAATTTTTAAATAAAAACCACTGCACTAGTGTGGTGTTAATACTATATACTTCTATCTGCCCCCAGCAGAAAATATAAGAAGCATCATCAATAATGAGGTACATTCAAAACACCGAAGTATAACATTTAAGACAAAATAGCCATTTATTTGGATCCAGATTGTGTGTGAAAAGGAGAAAAGCTCTGGGAAGAATAAAACAGGTTAAAGCAGGCTATGGAAAAGGGAGACTACATAGCTAGAAGAGCAAATCTAAAAGATAAAATAAATATATACTTCTGGCTCTTTGACCAATAAAACTGCAGAGCTGCAGAAAAAGAGAGGGCAAACACAGAACAGGTTCACATCCTGATGTCATTTTGTTAATTTTTTTTAATATAGAACCTAGCTGCAAGGATCAAAAATAAAGTGGACAGGTCGAGGTTTAAATGGCTTAAATGGTTGAAGGTCAAGATTAGAGGTGAAAGAAAAGTGATTTATCTGCATCTTTTTTTAAGCAGCCTCGAAGCTAGAAAATACATTAGGTGGGACCCACCTGACAAAGTGGGACAAGACCATTGTTCCCAATAGGCTTACTAACCTGGCATGGCTTTAAACTAGTTTTGTGGGGGAGGAAGGAGATCTAAGTCTGAAGAGAAATGGCAACAAGAAAGCATAACCAGGGGAACCACCCAGTGGGAGAGGCTGTCGTACATCCACTGAGAAAGAATCATGAGCAGGAACCATTTTCAAGTGCCAGTACACACACGCCTACAGTGTGGGAAGCAAACAGGAGTTGAAAGTCTATGCACAGTTTCATAGGTCAGTATTTCTGGAGTCAGAAGGATACAGCACTGTGATGGAGAGACACATGCAGTTTAGGTGGGACCTAGAGTTAGGTTAGTTTAGGATTTGGTTAGGGAACTGGTAGACAAGATCCCTCACGAGGCTACCCTGAAGGGCAAAGGGACCAGGAGATCTGGTTGATCTTTAAGGACAACCTCTTCAGACCAGAAGAGGAGTGTTCCATTGGGCAGGAAGCAAAGGATGCGTTGCAGGAGAGATGAGGAACGCCTGACTGGGCTCCAACACAAAAAGAAGCATACAGGGGGTATACGTGGGGACATATGCCCAGGAGGAGTACAGAAACGTATCCTGGGCATGCAGGGCCAGAACCAGGTGTGCCAAACACCTACCGGGGACAAAACTGGTGAGGAACGTGAAGGGCACAAGGAAGACTCCTACAGGGTGACTGAAGCAAGAGGAAGGCTAAGGAAAATGAGGCTGCTGTATCCTAGTGATAAAGGATACAAAAAAGGCTGAATAGCTCAGTGCCACCTTTGCTTCAGTCCTTCCTGACAAGGTTTTCTTTCAGAACTTGCAGCTCTAACTGGCTTGTGGCAGAGTCCAGAGGATGAGTTACTACCCACAGTAAACAAAATCGAGTTGTAGACCCACTAAGCAAAGTGAACATAAAACACGTCTACAGGACTGGGCAGGATGCATCCAAGGTGCTGAGGGAGCTGGCTGTCATCATCACAGAATGACTTTCTATCATCTTCGACAGGTTGTGGCAGTCAGGGAGATCCCTGGTGACTGGGTTAAGAGAGATGTCACCCACGTTCAAGAAGGGCAAGAAGGAGAATCCAGGAAACTAGAGGTTTGCTGTCCTACTACTTGAACGTTGCTGAGTAAAACATCAATTTAAAATTTAATCAAACTATCTTTGCTTTTTAGAAGTTAAAATTAAATCAGTGTTTTCTTTAATAGACTACAGGTGAAAAACCCATCACCAATCAAATTCTGTCTTCAGGGTCCTATTAGAAACATTTCAATATTTCACACATTGACATAGAATTCACAAATGTCTCCTATATTCGTGTACACCAGCCCAATATTTGTGCATCTTGCAACCAAAACACATACTAATTGCACAAAATAAAGAGTCACCCTTTGATTGCAGATACTGAAAAAACCATATAAAATGAAACAGGGTGGAGAGAGAAGAAAGAATCTCATCTCCTCAGAGCATACAGTTTACATAATATAGATTTTTATTTTTTTTCCCAGCAAGTCTGTTTCCTATTTCACTACATACTTATCTGCTTTGTTGAAACAGCTGTATCTTTCCAGCACAGTATGAGCGAAGATCACAAATAATATTTGTACAGTAATTTTTAACTACTGTAAAAACAGAAATAATCACTCTTGTAATTGTCTTTTTCTTTCTATACATACAGTACATTCTTTATTCTTAAAAGAGGTGACGACACTAAGAAAGCCCACCAGAGTGAAAATGTACATCTTCTATTATTAATTATGTGAAGATTCTTACTTGCAATGATTTGTCTTGCAGTTAAAAATATGAAAAGTCTTTCTTGCTTTATTAATAAAGAACCTATGCCCATATTTGCAAAAATTATGGTACCACCTACAACCTTCTGGAGTACCCAGAACACAAGAACATCTGAGATGGATCAGACCAAAGACGCAACTAACACACAATCTTGTCTTTAGTAGTGGTCGCTACAGATGCTTAGGAAATGGTGCAACTGTAGAGTGATTATTCTTGAGGTATGTACTTCCAACTTTCATATATCCATGGTTTAGAGACTTCTTGAGTTTGAGGTTGCATCAGTATAATTTGCTTAATAGCTTTGGTCTTCTTTCATCACTGTATTAATTACCTTAAGAACCCATTAATAGTTTTGCATTTACTAAGTGGGGTGACAATGAGTTCCAAAGTCAAATTACATGTTGTGAGAAACAGCGTTCCTATTATCTATTTTGAGTCTGCTGCCAGACAACATTATTAGACCTCTCTGATTGTCAGTATTTATTACTACAGCTCTTATTATTTTCTTCTCAAAGCAGTTCTATGGACACTGCAATCTGACAGCTCCTCAAACACATCCCCCTGTGATCAGAACTTCCTCAAGTTTCTTTTTTTCATAAGCACCAATGCAAAAAGATTAATTTAGCTCTTTTGAGTTCACACTTTTTTTTTGTCCTCTTGTGATGTCCTTACATTCATCAAACCTTGCCATCCTTCCTGTGTCTTCACCAGGTGTGCTACCTTGTCCTTCTAGCTGCCTGGCCACCATCCTCTCCCAGATCACATTGTACTGTTACTACGTTTTTTCTACATTGGTATGGGACTTCAGTCCATGGGGATGGTGCATAACTAATGCACAAGTTTAGAGTCATGCCAATTTTGTTACTTCGTATAGTGTGTACACATCATTGACATTATCCATTTCTATTATGGTAATACACGATCAACTTACAGCGCCTACAGTATATCACACATATGACAGAAGCCTACTAATCAACATAACATATCTATTCTAAGGATTAAAACCCACTGCGAATCTATTTGCACATTCCCTGTTAACATCAGTAAATTACACATGGAAGTAATTCTTTTATGGCCTTTAATATAGAAACGGAGCTAATTGCTTTCTTAGAGTAATTTAAAGCTTCTTTCCACAACTAAAGTAATACAGGGTCCCACTTGGTAGAGTGGGACACTAATTAACACTTTGCAGCCTCTGAGGTAGAAGGAAATATTTTATATGGTTTGAAAGGGACTGGGCAAGTTAATGAAAGGGAAAACAGAAAAAAAAATTAGAAGTCCATTGAGGATTACTAACCAGGTAGAAACGATGTCTGGTTCAGAGAGGCCCTGAACTGCAAGCGGCTAGGGGCTCTCAGAGGGAAGCATCTTATATGCTTGCCCTGTCTGACATTATTTTCTGGACATCTGCTTTCTCTAGGCAGTGTGAGACAGTTACGGAACTTTGATCTACCTAATGCAGCTGCTCTCATGTTCCTGTATTTAGCGATAATCTGAATATTAACACAACCAGTCTCTAAAATGCATACAGTTGTATAAAATACGACAGCAAATCCTATTAGCCAATATAACCTGAAGTGTATTGTTGTGGGACTCTAAGTGGTAGTTGCATTTGCTTTGAGTTTGTAAATATATATAATTTACTTACAGATGTCTGATCATTTTTGCATCTTTCCGTCTCGGGCTTCGTTCCACAGACTTCCATTGTCCTCTAATTTCTTCCAGGAATATGATGCTTTCACAGTTGTAGAAAAAGAATTTACTGTTGGGCTAATGCCATATGGGATTTGGAAAGTCCTGATTTTCAAACATCTGCTCTTTTAAAGTAAAATTGGGTGCATTTTCAGCTTAATGAGTGTGATACATTTGTAATATCAGCTGAAAATGGAGACTATATCCTGCAGACAGGTGCTGGAACACATGATCTTATAGATTTCAAATCCTTGTCAGAATAGAGATAAAATTTCTTACTAAGGTGGAAAGATACCCATGAGAGAAGATGAAGCAATTAAAACTTATTACCTTACTCTCAATTTATAACTAGGTATAACAAAGAGTTCTATAAATATAAATTAAATCTCAAAATACCTAATGAACATGATGGTATATGTCTACATATGGGTGGAATACTTGCACTGTGAGCAGGACGTATGTTAAAACTCCCAACATTTGCTTCTGTTTTTCAGATGAGACTGTAAAAGCTTATAAAAATCTAAGTCTGTTTTCACTTCAGTGTGTATGTGCATTTATTTTTCCTAACCAAAGGGGTATGTGACAGTTCAGTGCTCATTTTGTGGAAACCTGTGGCCGTAGCAGGAGGAAGTAATCAAAAATAATTTTCACAGAGGAAAATAACTTACTACAGTTTAATTTTGTTCTCCATCTTATGAGTAAAGAAAGGTATTGGATTCTAGAAGGGATGTGTAGCTTCTGCTAATGATATCTGCAATATGTCACTTGTGTACACACCTATTTACTTGTGTAAACATCCATTCATTTGATTCGGCAGTTCACTAGACAAACATATGGTTCACCATGCATACAAACTCAAAGCAAATGCAACTACCACTTAGAGTCCCACAACAATACACTTCAGGTTATATTGGCTAATAGGATTTGCTATTTGTTTGATTTAATGAATTCACACAGATTTGAGCCTCTCTTTGAGCAAATAACTTGTGATGTTTCTAAGGAATGGCACATCTGCACTCGAGATTTGGAAATCACATAATAGGATGCAATTTTTCACCAGGAGTGCAGCTGAGGGACTTGGTCCAAAACCCGATGAAAGTATTAGCCATAGAAATGTATCTTTATAAGCTTCCTTTCATGATTTTTTTTTCTTCCCCAAAGTTCACTTGACATTTCTGTTACCTGATGGAGAAAGGCAGAGTCTTTCCCAAATACTTCAAGCAATTGCTGTGCAAACATACTATTCTTTGTAGCTGCTTGTCAGCAGCACACAAGTGCCATCTACAAAATAACTTTAATTTAGCTGACAAGAATCCACTTCAGAGCACTGTAACATATTTAAACAAAGCAGTTTTTAAATTCACAGAGAACAAAACATACCACTGTTAAGTGCCCCATACACACATTTTGAATTATTTTTATATGTAGGAAGAGATCTCAGTTGCACTGGAAAACGTTATTCCAAATAAACACCAAAAAACTGTACTGCCCCAGAAATGCTTCACTTAGTATTTTAGACATGTATGAGGAAATTCAGGAATACAGATTTTTTTCATGCTATGCTGTACAAAATGTTAGTATTCTGTTTGTGTTATGCTTTGTGGTTTGTGACTGATCCACAGAAGATGTAACTGTCACACAGTTCTTATAGTCATCAATATCCAGGATGTCAGGGCATTAGGTGCTACCAAACAACAGAATAACAAAGTGTCCTCACCTTTAGAAGTCTTTAAAAATAATGTCAATTTTCTGCTAAGTTAATGTGGCACAATGAGTTAAAAAAGGACACAATTATAGATTCATTTAGTAAACTGTCCTTTTGTAGGACTCTGAAGAGTTCTATCTTTTTTTATAAAGTACATAACCCTGGTGAAAAGCTTTTGTCCTGAAAATGTAGCAATCGAAGTGATGGTCAAAAAAACTCAACATAAGCTGCAGTACAAATGGTGCAGATTCTGAGATGACTCACATTCTGAATTTTATTGATGATAGGCATACAAACTAAATTTTAAAATAAACATGCCTTAACAATTATGGTACCTAACTGGTGTTACAGAGGCCACTCCATCTGATCTCAGCAACCAGGGAGAAATTCCCCCTGAACGTTTATTTTATAGGTCTATCCCCTTAGTGTCCAGGAGCCAAAACACTATCAGAGTTTAGTTTGAGGAAGTTCCTGGAAAATTTGTCTTTCTTTTCTCTTGTGAAGGAAAAAGAAACAAGGACCTCTATACATGTGTGTAACCTATCCAATCCCAGCACACTTTCTGCCTCTGGATGCTGGCTTGTCTCCTGCTTTCTGAGTTATGATACCCCCGGCCTGTGCTTTGCGCACTACATGCCCTGCTTTCCCAGCCGAGGCAAGGAAAGGAGTCGAGGTGCAGTTGTATGTCTCTGTTAACAGACAGGACACACAAAAACAGCAGGACACACAGACCATGTCTGTTCCACAGGTTAGATGCAGCCTACAGACATGATAATGCTCACATAAGTAGCCTGGCATGTTTCCTAGAGTTTGGTCCTTCATGGTCTATATCAGAATATCACAGAATCATAGAATAGTTTTTGCTGGAAGAGACCTTTATAGGTCGTCTAGCCCAACCCCCAGCACTGAGCAGAGACACATTCAACTAGATCAGGTTGCTCAGAGCCCCGTCCAACCTGACCTTGAATGTTTCTAGGGATGGGGCATCTAGCACCTCTCTAGACACCATGTTCCAGTGTTTCACCATCCTCACTGTAAAAATTTTCATCCTTATATCTAGTCTGAATCTACCCTCTTTTAGTTTACACCATTACTGCTTGTCCTGTCTCAACAGGCCCTACTAAAAAGCCTGTCCCCATCATTCTTACAAGTCCCCTTTAAGTATTGAAAGGCCACAATACAGTCTCCTTGGAGCCTTCTCTTCTCCAGGCTGAACAACCAACTATCTACAAGTTTGTCCTTAAAAATCTAGAAAGAAAGATCTAATGGAAAGCTTTACTTCTCTGTCTCCACGCAACTCACCACATCGAAGCTCAGGCTTTAGTCTTCTCAGAGGAAAAAAAGCCAGAAGAGGAGCCACTCTGGGCTGGTGGATAACTGCTCCCAGGAAGGAAGGAAGGATGGCTCTAAGTGTAGAAAGCAGGTTGGAACATTTCTTTTGCATCTGATTCTGTAGTGTAAACAAACATAAACATAAACAGAGAAAATAACACTAAGAGGAAGTAAAACCAAAATGAAACACTCTTACAAACTTTTCTTCCCCTGGGGAGGCACTGAGTGTACAAACAACAGAAGACAGATGTAGGGATGCTTGATTTTTTTCCCCCTTAGCGTAGTTCTGAAAGCAGCTTCTAAAATTATGATCCCAAGCATTATATATGAAACTGTATAGAAAATAACAGAGGATACACAGTTTCCTGCCTGTGTAACTGCATTTCACTGCCAATTTTGTACTGTATGGTTATACACAGATGCCACAAGAATTTGGCCCTGAAACTGGTTGTTTGCCAGATGTAACAACTGAAGAATTAGATCAGCTTCTGTACAGTGCCATAAAATGAACAATGGCTGTTGTAATACTATATCTTACAGATTCTTCCATGTGTTCATTTTTTTTGAATGATGAATGTAAATATTAAAATGCCGTGGTATTTTTAAACTTGGCTTTAGAATACTGGAGTGGCTCTGTGGGAAAATCATTTGTCCCTGGCTGTGTAACAATCACTTTCCACCAGTCAAAACTCTGGCTACAATCTGTTTCTAATTAATCATTAAGACAAGACAGGGCGAGTCTTGTGCTGACACAATGTCGTATATAGTGGACTCACTGTAAAGCACGCCAGACAAAGATGTGTTTAGCACACTAAAAAGAACATCCTAATTATCAGCTTTATGCTTGAGTCTTAAATTCTTTTGAAAAAACAATACATGTTAAAGCACAGCAAATAATCTGGATACAGTGAAAACACGTAATGTAAAAGAGTAATGCTTGGGGCAAACCAGAATATCTAGAATTTTACCATAAAATTATTTAATTCTTCCAGAAGCCCTGCAGAGTACAGGAAATTCAAAAATGTTGAAAATCTAGCTCCTTGTTCAAAGCTAGGTCTTTGACTATTCATCTTCAGTAATTTTTAGAGCTGACAGAGCTGAAAGTTTACAGCGTACAAAATAAAATATGTGATGCTCCAAAAGATACTGAAAATAGAGAAATTTAAAAAAAAATAGTTTGTGAAAGCCATTCGTAATTTTTAGCCAGTACTAGTTCTTAGCTGCTGAGTAGAGCTCTCGCTTATAAACCTTAGTAACACAGATGGTTCAGCTAAAGTAAGGGGAAGCATTCATCTATCAGCTATTTGCAGGGGCAGATCATAAGAGAGAAAAATGATTTACTTCAGAAAATGGGAGTAATGGAAAGTCTGTCCATGTTCACTTTTATTTTGCTTTTGTTCCTTTCATTCCTGATGTGAGGAGCACTATAGTGAGTGCTGTGTGTCATTGCTCTTCAGGATGCTGGAAATAGAATAGGAATTGCTCCAGCAACAGAGCTTAGAAATGATAGTTGGCGAGTGTGTTTGTGAAAGAGGAGTTATGTCTGTTTATTATTCTGCCTTCTTTTGAAGAAGACCAGAGCTGTCCTATAATCTCTTAAAATTAAACTATTTTCAAACTCGTTCCAGAAAAGTATTTCTGATTTTATTGTAAATATGAATAGAAGTCCAGGGTACTGTTTCTGTACTTAAAACAAAATAATGGTCTGTTATTTCTAGGTGGAGAAAGTAGTGAAATAACCCGTAGGCTTGTGTTCATGCTATAGCACAGCAGTGTCAGATAACTCAATATTCTGAGTGCATAGATTTGGCTGAAGGGTTGATGTTATGTTGCAGATTAAAATCACAGATGATGGGAAGACCTACAGGTTGCTTTGTGTACCAGCAACAGTTACAGATTTCAGCTGACTTTTACATGTGAAGCAGTTCTTGTGAGTGGGTGGGCTTTGTGGGCAGAAACTCTCCCAGGACTGAGATCCCACTTGATAATCTGGCTCCAGATGTAAAAATGTTAGCCATTGGAAACTTAATCCAGCAAAGGCCTTTGTTTTCTTTCTAACCTTCCATCCATGCAGCACATACCCTTTTCCTCCCATCCCTCAAGGTCTGTTTCCTTATCAGCAAAATCCACAAAAAGGATTTGTTACAGATTTGTTTTGCAAGATTTCTCATAATTGACATGAGCACATGAACAATATATATCTTAATTAGACCACTCTGATATCATTAAACTTTTGGTCTTCAGTAACTTTCCCCATTGCTGCACTCTGCCCGGAAATAGACTGTATGTTCTTTGGGGATAGGAATTTGTGTGAAAATCCTAGCTGCATGGAATATAAAGATAGTTTCACGCTATGGGATTTTACTGCTTTCCCTTCTACCTGTAATGCAAGGCACCTAGTCTGCTTTAGGGCTATAAAAGTGTGAATAATAATAGTAATTCACAGAGAAAAAGTAATTGCGTCTGAAAGGGGTGAGTAAAACCATAATAAAGTCTGCTGAGGCCAGACTAAATAGTATGAGTCATTTCTCCACAGGGACTCTTTCTGTGACACGTGCTGAGCACGGGATGCTAGGGTTGAGAAAGCTCATTGACGGTACCTGGGCTCAGCACTGTTTCAAGACAAAATTTTACTTAAATATACTGTAAGTTTAACAGAAAAAACAACAAAAAACAAACAAAAAAACAAAACTCCCCAAAAGAAAGCACCGCCATCAATCAATAAAAACCAATTGAGAGGGACAATGACTGCTAGGTACCTTTCATCAGGTATTCTCAGCTATGGCTGTGAATCACCTGTGACCTGGGAAGTCCCTCCTGGAGGTTATTGAAAATATTGTGGTCACCTGGGGTTGGCATTTTAGTTTTCAGCTTCTAATCTCAATTAAAATAGAATTAAAATAGGAGGGATTATCTCCTTGGTGCTGTGATTCTGGCTGCTCAGGGCACGGCCAGCAGCCTGGAGGGAGGCAGGAGAAGATGGGTCACAGCGGGCAATGTCGAGCGGCCCTGCTCCACAGAGGGGTGCAGGGGCTGTAAGGTTTTGGTCTGTGAGGTTTTGGGGCAGGGACTTAGCTGAATGTGTTTGCTACCTCTGAATAGTATACTTGCTTCAAACAACTAATGGTATTAAGTGACAAGATCCTGTTCCAAGACAAAATATTTATGTCACTTGTTAAATTTTGTACAGAATTCCTACAGAGATTTTTATATGGCTGTTGCAATTAAATACAAATATAATAAATATTTTTCTTAAAATTAAGAGGATTATGGTTCTATCAGAATTACATGAGCTTCTGATATATGTGCAATTATATTAATTGACATTGGCTATGAAATTCATATTGAAGGTAAAGTTTTTGTGCACAGAAACACAATCTGTACAATTTCTCAATTAAGGAACAGTAGGAACTTAGGGGTTTGTTGTAAATATACTACATTTTGCTATCAGAAACATGATGCAAGCTTAATTAAAAAAAAATGTTTATACCAAATTGTTTCTCTTATAATATCTCCACCTGGTGATTAAAAACATTGCAAACAAGCTAGACATTTTCTAACTGTAATGGACAGACTTGGATACTCTTGTTTCCATTTCTAGAGTACATGGATATCACGGAAAGGAGTTTACCCAAACACAAAAGACTGGGACCATTCTGGTTTTTACTGACAGCTCTGTTGCCCCTTTCTCTTCTAAGTACCCTCTCACCCCATGGCAACTATTATCCCCTCTCTCATGCCTAATAGGCATATTTCAGATTAAATAAAGTTCCGTCAACTCAGTTGCCTTGCTGTGTGTAACCTAAACCACAATTCATGGTAGTTGAAGCACGTACTCTGTATTTGACAACTCTAACTTGTTTTAATATATTTTTTTGTAAAAAAAACTCAAGGAGGACATTTTATGCTTTTATATTTGGAAGAGAGATAGTACAATAAAATGGGCAGTTATCTGAATAGTTAACAAGAATTTGAAAATGCAATACCAAGGAAATAGCAACCGCACAGAACTAATCCTGCCAAATGGAAATAGCATGAAACTCTAATGCTATATGAAAAGTTCACTGTGTAAAAAAATTGCTGTGTTTTCTGCAGGAGCTGAACTGAGCATATGTGGCTTGAACTTTAGGTATATGGACAGCCTACCCTCAAGTAGCATTAACAGACAGTGCAGTGGGGGGAGGGAGGGGGACAGGAGGGGTTTTGGTAGCTTGTTTGTTTTGGGTTTAGGGAGAGTCTTTTGGTGGATTTATCACATTTATTACTTTGTCTGCATTGTTAAGGGAATGGAATTGAGGAAGAAAAACATAGGAGGAGGGACTGCACATGGAGAAATGTTTTATTCTTGGCTTTATTGCACATTTTCCTGTGGTCCTCAGGGCACAGATAAACTTCAGCAGCTTGGCTGTGACTGCCCAGGTATATGTCTTTACACAGTAACAAAGGTAAGGTGATTTGAGAGAGTGTGAAACCTGTTAAGGAGAGATAAACTATGAGAAGTCATCTTTCCACCTACATTGACTATGCTCCTCTGTAAGCTAACTTGTTAATAATTATGGTTGCCAAGTGCTGGGTAAGTTTTTTCCAGATCATATGTATTTACAGTCACATATCAGCATTAAAACAATTGTATACAAGTTCTTGAAATTAACCTTATCTTTAAAATTTCTCAATGGTATACGTAAAGTGGTTTTGTAAATTCATGAGGCTGTACTGGCAAGAGTACTCCTATGTCTGACAACCTATTGTTTATGTAAACAGAAAAGATATTTCATCGGTTATTTTTACTCTGCCTTTAACACAGAAATAAAAGTAATCATTTTAGGAAATATGAATTTACTCCCTGAAGCCCAAAGGCATCCTGTGATATGCTGTTAGAGACTTTTCTGAAAGCGGGAAAACCTATAGGAGATTCTGGTATCTTCTCAATAAAGTTTGTGATCAAACATGCTAGGGATTCGCTAATGCAAAAGAAAAGAACTCGTCTGCAGTTATTCTGAAATTAAGTAGTCAGGAGCATTATAAACTGAAGTCACACTTTTCAGCGTGAACCATTTGTACATGCTCTTCAGCACTGTACATGCCTGGCTAACTGATATTTAAGCAGATTGACAATAACATTTTCAGTCTGCAGGTTGTTTTCATCCGCAGTAGTCCAGCTAAAGGAGAAACGAAGTGACACAGCCCCTCAAGTCCTTCTTACATGCACACAGCAATTAATTGCTTGAAGACTGATCTTTGAGCTAGTTACATCAAAGAGCTTTGTAACTAAGCGGCGATCACAGAGTGCCCATTGCGTACTTCTCAGGAAAGTTGCATAGTGATTCCACGTGAAAAAAACGCAGCCTAACGGGATAACTTCCTGTTAAATGAAATGACATTACAAATGAGATTAATATCCAAACAACCTAAAGGCATCAAAATAGTGGTCATTTAGGAAAATGAGAGATTAGGTGATTCTGCTGAACTTTCATGAATTCTTATTCTTATTTTGACAAGATACTAAAGAAGAAATTTGAGAGTCTCAAAATTATTTCATGAAGATCTTGCATCTGTTGAACATACTGTAATTAGATATTCTTGCCTAATTACAGAAGAGAAACTGTGTTAAACCTACGGATGTGCAGATCCTGGGAGGAACGTCTTTAACTCATATCCCTTCACCTCTTGATGCAGGCTACCTGGTTTTCCCAATCCATCAACAAATGTCACTGCATTATTGCTCATTCTTTGGAAATTCCAAAGGCTAAATCCAAGGAATGAATGTGATATGTTGCCTTAACAATATTCATGCAAGCCTGAGCAGATCCAAGAAATGGAATGATTTCATATCTTTCAAGCTGAAACAGGCAGGCGCATGTGTCTCCTCTAGATGATCAGTTATAAAGCTTTTGCTTTACACTCAGTTATACATGAATGGTTACCCAAATGTTACTTCTCAGTGTCTGTCAAGGTTGAAAAAATGCCTCACAGCCTTAATTTCCTCAGTGAGTTCACTAGTGGGTTACTTATCATTTGGAGACTAGCAGAGACATTTAGCAGTGAAACATACTATTGGGCACGAAGGGTAAAAAATAGTTATTCATTTTAGCACAGGGGCAAAGAATGACAGAGGATTTGAGTACGTAAGCATGTTAAGTAGTATTTCTACCACTACTAATAAAAATGTGTAAACGATAGACACAAGAGAAGAGCTTCAGAACCAGTGGGATGTGTGGCACTAACTCTCATTGTCAGTGCATTTGTGCACACAGTAATTAATAAGTCATAAACCAAGGTCTGTGAAGATTTCTGTTGAGAACATTTCACACTAAGTGGTGCATTTTGGAAATAAATTCAGAGTAAGCCATGCATGAAAGTCTTTGGAGCATGCAGAATGCTTTACAGTATGGCTTTCCTCATGTCAGTCTCTGCACATGGGCGAAAAGAGTGCTAAGCCCATCTGTGGAAGAAAAATATTATTATGCCACAGGCTTCCTCAGTTGTGTTTAAATGCAATTAGTAAGTGTTCCTCTCTTACCTAGTGTAGTCTTACAAACTTCGTTACTATGAAAATCTTTTTTAGTACAGAAAGAAAGTGTTCTGCAACTCTCACTCCTACTTGCCATCATGTGTAACTTGATAAGTAAATAATAAGAACTGAAAATATATCTCTTCTTATATTAAGGGCAGTTCAAATTTGTCTTCTCAAATCACTATTAGCCATCTGGAAAGCAAGTAAGTTCTGATTGATTCTGTCTATCAGAGATATTGAGTAACATCTGTTTGTGGCACACATGTTTCGGATCTTACGAAGTTTAAGCAAGAGCGTGCTCACTAACATACTCCTTCCACATAGGTTAATTTGCTTGGAGGCTTGAGAGTCTGATGGAACATTAATTGAAATCAAAGAAAGATTTTCATTACCTCCATTGGAAATTCAGTCAGGCACTTGGTCTGCAAATAACTTGGATCTAGATATAATCAGTCATGTTTCTCTTTACATTACTATTTACCACATGTACTGTGACTAACTTTTAAATTACTTGTGTGAGAAACAATATTTGAAAAGGTTGTGATGTAATAGGCAAGACTATTGACATTTTTCAGAAATGTTATTGAACTCAGTAGTTTTCAATAAAGAGGATGATCTATATCGGCTCAATAAATACTGAGTTACATATGTTAGAAGATTAGTTAAGTAGAATACAGTGAAGACCCTATAGGAATGGCATTATCATTAACACCAAGATGGGTTGCAAAGATTTAAGTGCTTATCTCCATACACACCAAATACTTACATAGAAGCAAATAAAAGCAGTGACTTCTATCAGTGGTCCAAAGCCTTCCTTAGGCAAACTTAACTGCAAATTCACCCCTTCTCCTGCTCAAGTCCTCAGTTCCCCATGTAAGCTGATTCCTGCACCCAGTGACAGAACAACAAAGTATTCAATTCTCATCTTTAATAGCTCATTGATATCTGGAAACTTCATCCATGAAGTGTTGGAGGAAGCATCTGCTTTTCCTCATATGGCACAGAAGGGATAGAGGGAAGAGGAATGCATACCTGACATTTAGTACAACAAATCTCTGCTACGCAGGTCCTTCATTGACCTATGGGCACCAAGCAGCTGCATGAATCCAAACAATCCTTACCCACTCTGCAGCACCAACCTGACTTCAGGTGCAAGGGACAACAGAGCCTATGATGCCATCTTCAGAAACAAGAAACACCCAGAGGTGGAAGAGAAGAAAGTAGTTTGTGGGTATAATTGCAAAACAACACTATGTTGTTTCCTGAGAATAGGAAATTTTAATTTTATGTTTGTCAGTATAAGAAACTTCTAAATTAAATTCATATCCACCTCTGCATAGCAAAGGATAATACACCACTCCTTGTCCCTATCAGGACTGTTTGCAGTCTGAACACCAGCACAGAGAGAGACAGAAGCAGCATATCTGGGAAACTTCTGTCCTAGTTGACCGGGCTAGTTGACCAGTGCAGCACTTTCCCTGCATGCATGTTTCACTTCTCCTGCATGCATGTTTCTCCAAACTGGCACCCCCTAAATGGGATCAATCACATAAAATCCCTGGTCTTTTTGTTTTTGGCAGGGGTTTTTGTGTTTTAATATTGTCAATTAAATCACTAACAACAACAAAATATTAAGCCATCATGCATTCTAAATCAATATCAAAAGTTAGAGAAAAGTATTCCTGCTTCTGCAGCTTGTCATTTGGAAAAAATTATACATGATCCGCTAACCAGCTGGCATAACCAAAATTATAAATCAGTAAGATTGAAATCCCCTCAGTATCATCTCTCTTTCAACCTTTTCCCAAGACTCAGAGTTGCAGGATGTCTGCCAGAGAAGTAGCATAAAATGCTGCAACACAGACAAATAAAATACTGTTATCCCAATCTAAAAGTTCAGGTAGGTTTTTTTGCTTTCTGAAGTATTGTTCCTAAGATATTGGTTTTATATATGTATCTTGGCTCAACATTTCTTAATCTCTTCATTCTGTGTTATCCCCCTGCTTCTTTGCTTTATCCAGCTAGGCAAAGTTTCAAGAAGAGAAAGGCAGTGCGCAACTCAGTCACACACCACAGGTCTCCCTTCAATATCTTATCACAGAACTTTCCTTAGATGTTAGCTGGAAGGTTTCAGGTCCTGCTTCACACTTGATTATAATGAGCTACAGTATTTCCACGGATGGGTGAAAAAAAAAATGTTACCTTCATTCTAATAGTTCATTTTCAGAAGCGTACAACTCTTGCAACTTGTATATCAGGGTAGAGGAAAGGAAGAGTAAGGAATTGTAGACTGTTAGCCAATACACAGATGTTCAAGGAAAAGGCTTCTTTCCATTTGTGCAAAGATTAAGTATGGCTCAAGCACTACATCTTAATTTTGTAGGTCTTCAACAGTGCTAACAGCTGAATCTCTTATTCTTAGCCCCTTTAAATCCTAAGTCTCTACTTCCAGAGGCATTATCAGTATTAGATGCTGATTTTACTAGTAAACTAAAACAACAAGTTAGAATTTTACTTCTTTCACCTGGCAACAGACTCAGATTCAGTTCTCTTGCTGGCAAGATTTCAGGAGAAACATTTGCATATGGACAGCAAGTATATTTTAAACTCACATTACTCTTCATCTTCGAGCGAAGCATCTAAGCACAGGAATCAACCTTCCATCCTCTACTTAGACAAAATTCCCAAAGTGCGTCACACAGAGGTTTTTAAGTCTTTGGAAAGTCAGTGTTAAAGACATAGACCTTAAACAGATCTCAGCAGTGAAAAAAAGGACATATGTATTGCTAAAAACAGCACTGTTGAAAAGTCGTTGCAGATCAAATACCTTACTTGATGAAGAGACTCCCAAAACAATCTCATGAATAGCTGAAATCGCTGTGTCAGTATAGGGCAGGATTTTGCAAACCTTCATTCAGTCATTTATTCTCTATCCACCAGCTGTGATAATTCTGAAAAGGATTGAATTCACATGGTACTGAATAGTTCTCTGTCCTATAGAGATGTCTGTGGGTTATCTGAAGCAATACAATTATAGACATTGCAATGAGGAAATAACTTTGTGGTTCTTTATACATAAATGAATTTTAACTATAAAATATTCATTGTATTTTGTTGTTGTTGTTGGAGAAAAGAAAATCAACTTGTACAAATGCCTGTTTTAAATCAAGCCCAACCACTGCTGTTTTTAAAGTTTCATTTTCTTCCGTTCAAAAAGTCTGACATGGATCCCCACAGGCTTTATCAAGAAGGGGAAAAGCGTGCAGGGTCAGTCAGATATTCTTTGCTTTAGTTTCATTGCAGAAATCCATGCTGTTTTTTCTAAATACATACTATATTCTGAAGTTTTTTCAAGGATTTCTCCAGTATTTCTCCAACTTGTATTTTCCTCAGAGGTCCTAAATTCTACTGGCAAGCACTCATGCTGACTATTCGAAGGTGCTGGATACTTTCCAGTTGTTCTGCTGATACCCCACCTGCAGTAACGTGGTAGTCCCTCAAAAGTGGGTGATAAAGAATTGACCCAAAAGTTGGATCCATGAAATAAATATACTGGTGTTTTTTTTTAATGTAAAGTCATTGCCGATCAATGTAGGTAAGCTGGCTTAGTAACAGCTTTCAGACCGTGGATCTTTATGAATGGTAGAATATTTAGCAGTGAACAATAAAAGCTGCACAAAAATTATGTGAGGTTGAATCATTAGCTGAACAGCAATAGGCAATAAATAGAGATCTCCACTCATACATATAATCAGGTCAGGTTTTCAGGGGCAGCAAAAAGAAGAATACAAGCAACAAATGTGAAAGTTTAAGAACATGCAGAGCCATGGCAATTTACAGCTCTCTGCTCTTTCAGATGTTTGGGCCAGAGGGGGAGCTACTCACAGCTCATTTGCCAGCTCTGGAAGTGCTGGTGGAGGTAGAGACAAACCAAAGCAGAAACATTGAATATAAATTCTTTGTTGTGACCTATAAAAAATAGTCCATTGTCCTGAGATATTTTCAGTAGTGGAATAATTCAGCGTGTTCTTTGCAGGCTAAGACATCAAACAGAGAAAATGCTAAGATGACTTGATGTGAAAAGCAATTATCTTTTTCCACTGAACTAGAACAACTACACAGACTTATTTGAGACATTTTATTTAAATTTGCCTTAAATACAAGGCAGGTTTTTATTGCAAAATAGTTTGCAGCTGATTGTTTTACATAATATACTCAAGTTTTTAGGACTTCCACATGCAAAAAGCTGCGATTCAGCTTATAACGATCAACAAAGTCTGTCAGCTTTTTATTAACACTGTTTTCTTTTGAGAAATATTTCAAATTCAAACAGATATCTTCACTATATGAGTCTTGACATGTCTTTGTGCCTTCATTTGCCCTCATAATAAAGGTCATCACAGAGTTAAAAAAATAAGGGCTGAAACATACCCCAAGAGTCCGGGTGCTGCTTTGTTTGCCCCAGTCCAGAAGACTAGGATGCCCAAAGTCCTACCAGAAAATCTGTGCTCTTATTGTAAGAGCAACATACAGCTGCTGATAGCAGTTTGCATTATTAGACCAAGGACTTTCATGTGAAAGGTTAGCAACTTCCATGGATAAGTGGGGAGGTTCCAGATGAAAAGGACACCAACAGAGCTGGGACTAGTACTAAAGTCTCCAAAAATCTCAGTCCAGTGCTCCATAAGGCTACAGTGCTCCTTACGCTGGTTTGTCAGTGGGAAGTAAAATCTATTGAAAATCAAACCTTCAGACTCTACTTTTGTTCAGCCTACATCTCAGCAAAAGCAAAGGCAATCAGACAGAGAAACTGTAGTGTTCCAGGATGGGATTGTCTATCCCCTTCTTTACTACAGTAGCCTGATTTTGGGTGGAAACTTATCTTGGAAACAGGTGAAACAGATTGATATTTTCCAAAGTCTCATATCATGGAGCTCTCCTTACACCTCTGCTAGTGTTCTTCCAGGCATTTAGAAATGGAGCGATTGGTGCTAACATCATTAAAATCCCTTAGCTGAATCTGACTGAAATTGCTAGGCAGCAATGGAAGCACTGTGTTATCAGCTCTCAGGTCATGCTACGCACACATTTGTATTTGTAATACTTGCTAGATCTTAAGGGCAAAACTCAGTTCTCCTGTCTGCAATGCAGTGTTTTAGCTGCAGTGCAGATCACTAATACCTATTCTTCCCGTCCAAGTTTCGGAGAGGTCAGCTATGATTTTGTGAACATCCCTCTGCAATTGCTTTCCACATTCTAGTGTGTCTTTCACAATTGGTGTGATTAGAGGGTAAGTATTGCCTTTCTATCTATGCTAGCTTATTTCTGACCTGACAGCTCAATTCCTTCTTTTTCCTATGACTTTTTAATGCACCCTTGTTGCTGAACCTCCAAACTCTCTCCCAGCCTACATAGCTATGAGAGTCACCTGTGCTCTTTGACCTCCCTTCTTCAGTATGTATTGGATACCCAATACTTCATATCTTTTATTCTCTGATATGCCTTTGAGTCCCACTTTACACTAATCCATGTGAGAGCAGAAATGAACTTCTCTCTTGACAATTGGGTCAGTGTTGCCCAGCTACACGGTTCCTTCATTTTTAACCTGTCATGTTGAGGAGTGCAGGAACAGCAAAAACTCAGATGGAAATCATTAGAATAGCAGTGTCAGGTTTCCTCCTTGTAATATGGTGCTTTCAGATAAACATTTCATAAGAAAACTGGTCTTGTTTTTGTGTTTTCTCACTTTCACTTCTTCCCTTTCTTCTGAAAAACAACAAAAACATAAACCTACATCTAAAATGGTGGGAGACAAGTTTTCCTTAATCAGAGTCCTGGCAAACATCATCCATTTTCCCACAAATGTAAATGGACTCAGTGAGGCAGAGACTTGACTTTTTCTTCTGCTTGCTTTCTTAACTCTTTCCCAAAAGGCCACTGTGATGAGTAGCTCCTCTCTGCATGTGGACCTGCAGGAGCTCTTGGTTTGATTTTTGACCTGACCATTGATGCACATAATTGAAAAGCAGTCTCTTAAGTGCAGAAGGAACCAACCCATAAAATCAAGCTTTTTAAAGAAATATTTGTACTTACCTATGTATAGATATATATAGATATATATACACATGCACAGAGAGTGAGAATCCTTTCACAATCGATTTCAGTCACTGATGTTGAATACAAAAAGCATGAGCCTCCCCCTCCAGGCAGTTTTTGTATGTGCCTGTAAAAGATGGCTACACAGTGCTTTATACAAGTGTAAGTATTGCTAGAAAAAGTGAAATAGCAGAGAATCAGCCAGGGAAGTCTCTTCCATGAACGGGCTGGGCCAGAGCTAAATGCTGCATTGCACCAACTAAAAGAGAGTGCCTTCCTTCTGCTTGAATTTACCCTCTGCTACACCATTCAGACAAGAAAACTGAGTCTGCAAACATCTAGGATTATAGCCATGGCTTATTCCTGTGTTCTAGTGCTGTCTGTACAGCAAAAATTTCATTATCTTATAAGACAGGCCCTCCAAAAAATTAAGAAACCACACACATGTATCAACTAACTTTTAAAAGGCTTATTTTTATCCATGACATCAACACTGCTTTAATGAAACTTATCAAATGTCAGGTATTTAGTGATGTACCAGACTCCCTAAGTGAACTCTGTACTCAAGTGCTTTGCTAAAAATCTCATTATTGGCAGCACTAAGTTTTTATTAAATTCTTCTCCGAAGATCGATTAATAAATTGTTTGTGAATACCTAGACACTACTTTCAATAGTTAGAAATTGATCACTGATGTTTTATGTTATTTTTTCTTTTTCATGCCTGGATAAAAATGCAAGTGTTATTGGAATGAATTGCTGCTCTTGCAATTTTTTCTTTTCCATAGCACTCAGTCCTGGGTGCTAGGAATTCAGTTCCTGTAAATATTAATGTCACCAGAGTGTGACTGCGTGAGAAATTAAACATAACAGAGAAAAGAGTGACTAAAGTTAATATTAGAGAAAGCCTTCTAAAGCCTATAGAAAAGTCTAGAATCAAAGTCTTGAGCCTGTATTTTACACATGGTGAAGTACCAAGGGCAAGCCAGCTGTTGAAAAATCCCAGAAAATATTTTACAAAAAGACATTTTATTAATCCCAACATAGAGAGAAGAAAATACCGCAGACTCCCAACAAAAGATTCACAAAAAACCCAAACAGCATGAGCTGAGAGCACCCTCTTCTGATCATTATTTTGTTTTGCAAGTTCTAGATAAAATATATTCTGCATATGTTGTAAAATTCCAGTGACCTGTTCTTTAATTAGGATCACAAATGCATAATCTGCTCGAGAGATGAATACAATATTTTTTTTTCAGCTACAAGCCAACATTTTTACTTCAGTTGTTCTTTTTTTACAAAGGTGAAGATACTTCTTCCAGTAATCCCTTCCCCTTATATGTTCCGGTTTGATTTCCATGAGGCCGTCCAGGGCCAGAGGTGAAGTAGGAAGGCTGATCTTTCCTTTAGCTCATGTCACCAAGAGAGAGATTTAAATTCAGCTGAAAAATATTCTATTCTAATACTAAAAGAGTGTATTAACAAAGATGAAAGAAGGAGGAAACTGTGGGGGGAGAAGGAGAGCAAGCGGAAGATTAGGGACATAAATATTTTTTCTATAGCTATAGCAGCATCATTCTCACACAGGCCAAGCTGAAGACATAAATTCCCACTCCTGCTGTAATTCAAGAAAAAAGCAAAGAGAGCAGTGCCTCTGCCCTTCTGCCTCGCTTTCAGTCTCCGAGGACCAGAGAAGAGAGTTAGCTCATGCATATTAGAGCTAATGAAGCCTGATTTTCTCCAGATTTGTGTTTCAGTGTTGATTGACTCTCATGTCTGGAAGATGTAAATTGTGACTCAAGCTTGTTCTGCATTTGAGGCACTTAGATGTGCTTTCTTCAGTGTGTGTTCTGTGGGATTTAGAAAGACTCAGGCTGACGCTGTAGTGTTTTTCTCAGTGGGTAGCAGTCAGATGTCTCTGATCTGCACATCTATTTTCATAAAGCATGTAGGAACATCCTATCTCTGAGATTTCTATTCCTTTATTGTATTTGGTAAAAATACAACAACGGGTTCAAAAAACTAGGTAGCGTGGATTAATGTGCAGATATCTTGACACTTCCGACCTCATACACTCTTCACCCCATCTTACTTAAGTCTCTGAAGCTTTTCGTAAAATTCCAGTGACCTGCTCTTTAATTAGGATTACAAATAAGAGAGCCCTTGATAGGCAGAGGTGTGGGTAGAGGTTCCCCTTGGTGTAGGTAGGGATTAAAATCAGAAACGAAACCCAAAGGCACAAGAGGAGCCAGCAGCCATGGCAAACAGTCTCCAGCACTGCAGATGAGGCAGTGCCTTTCCAGGTGAGTGATCCCACCTCTCAGCGAGAGAGGCTTATGTACCAGCATGCACCCTCAGCATTGTGCACATTGGAAGCCAACAGAAATTAAACTGGAAAATACAGGCACTATCCTATTATGTGATAAGGAAACGAGGGCAGATAGAGACAGCACGGAGATAAGAGGTTCATGAAAACTAACAGAGCAATTTGGATCTGAGAAAGTGGATGCACTATTCACCAGATACACTCAGCCACACTGGATTGCCAGATGAGGCTTGTCCTTGTCAAAACATAATAAATTATCCTCTTCAGGCGTCTCTACATGTAAGGTTCTGGCACGGACCATTTTAGACAAACATAGATTGATGTCTGCAGTGTACACAGGAATGACACAGGACCAGGATGATGCTGAAATATCATTAAAATTGATGATTTCGGCTTGTCCCTCTGTCATCTTTAGTACAGCATGGCAGTGCATCTGGAGACCTGACATTATCAAAGAAAAACATAGAGCCTTCTGGAAAGAGAAATGCTAGAGCTGGAATACAGGCATATGCAGAGATGCAAAAGATACAGAAACAGTTTTTTACTCTGCTGGTAAAGAGCTGCATGGTACTTCAAGTAACCTGACAGGAAAGAAATCCAGCTCAGGCCATTATATACACTTGCTTACAGAAAAGGTAACCTACAGCTGGTTTGTAGAAAAAAGGTGTAGATACTGTCTAAAGACATTTAAGGTAATGCGTGGCAACTCCGGGAAAATGCAGCTTTGAAATTATTGGCCCAGAAGAGGTAAGTTAGAAATTAAGATTTTAGGATATTATGGTAGAAATCAAGGAATTAGTCCTTCTTCCTTTTGGGCTCTTAGAGTATCTTTGGTTGGAGGAGCACAGTGGGACCAACCAACCACAAAAAAATCTTTACCATTAGAGCTACTGCATCACCTCATTTTCCAAAACTTTAGCAAGGCTTTCCCCAGCAGCTGGAACATGCTGGAAAGGACAGTCACAGAACAAGGAGTTTGCATTTTTGAGTCTGGTTATTTGTTCCGTCTGAAATAAAACCATAGCATCTGTGAGCATATGTGGTTTGCAATGGTATAGGGTCAGCCATGTAGTTGGCATCTTTATGAGATGCTCCACGGTAATGTATGGAAATCTTGCAGACTTTTCAGTTCTTATTATCAGGCTCCACAAAATACGGACAGGCAGTGCATGAAGAGGGTGTTCAGTAGAATTCAAATTATCCTGGGGCATAGGAAGCCTCAGACTTCATAATCTTTAGATATTTGCACATCCTACTTTAGTTTTGCTTTTAAAGAAACAAAAAAATACAAGGACCCCTGAATCTTTCATTATGAAAGATCCTCAGAAAGTACTAGGAATGATACTTCAGCACAACACTTACACAAAGATGATAAAGAATGACAGGAAAAGAGGATAAAATGATTCTCTATCTCTTATTCATCTGTCTGGGAAAGAAGTTGAGAACAAAGTTCAATTCGTATTTAGCTACTTGCAAAATTTCCTCAGACTTTAATCTGCTATATTATTATTTTGAAGATTGTGCCATTTTGAGAGGTCAAGAGTGTCAGTTCTTGTGTTCTCAGAAATGCACTGAAGGGTTGTCAAGGTAAGCCCTATAAAGCTACAGCAAGGATTGGACAAGATCCCTGTAACCAACTCATGAACTGATAGCACAGGGTAGAAGCTGTTCTTACAGGTCTTGTTTTCTTCAAAAGGGTGGAAACTACCACAGAAAAGGATGGTTCTGTTCATTAGATATCATCGAAATTGTATTGCTGTGAATGGAAAGGACTTTGATTAGGACTGAGTTAGCTACATGCATAACATAGCTCAGCATATGAGTCTAATGGACTAGCATTTAAATGTGTATAATTGTGCAGGTGGCTCCCTTAGAAAAGACTAATGCAGTGTTACATGGTTCTTGTTCACCTTGTTGTGGCACTCGTCCAAAAGCAGGTGCTCAATAAACCAAAACTGGAAGTGGACTGAAATGAAGTGGCTCCTAAAGAAACTGGGACATAGAAAAGGAGACAAGCCTTTCTTCTGTATCTTTCAAGGATATCTCAGTGGTGCAATGCTAGTTTTCCCCATGCTGTCAAATCTCACAAGTTTGTAACTGTTTCTGAAATGCAGCGAATGTTGTTTGCAGTAACATCATTAATATCAGCATAAGGGCCAGGGGCATACAAGCTGAGAATGTCAATACATAATTCAGGTTTGAAATCCACTTTATAATATCATGTTAATTTTTTTCTAACTTTGCCAGCTTGTTCTGCTTCCAAAGCAGCCAAGCTCCAGCTAGACAGAGTCAGTGCTGTGAGAGCTGCTATTCTGGACCCATTCCTGACCTGCCTTTAAAGCAGAAAAATGACATTCCTCTCGTTTCTGAGAAATCAAATAGCCATGGTATCAAATCTTTTTATGGTCTAGGTTGACTTCAGCAAGGCTTTTGACGCTGTCTTCCATAACAACCTCCTAGGGAAGCTTAGGAAGTGTGGGCTAGATGAGTGGTCAGTGAGGTGGATTGAGAACTGGCTGAATGGCTGAACTCAGAGAGTTGTCATCAGCGGCGCTGAGTCTAGTTGGAGGCCGGTAACTAGTGGTGTCCCCCAGGGATCAGTACTGGGCCCAGCCTTGTTTAACTTCTTCATCAATGACCTGGATGA
>Ga0065711_1026968_pt1 | contig 56238 bp, 31 predicted proteins | sample Hoacrofraction12_FD_59098 | JGI IMG/M metagenome (GOLD analysis project Ga0065711, IMG submission 59098) | Hoatzin crop microbial communities from Cojedes, Venezuela - Epithelial fraction 12 v2 (version 2) | ecosystem: Host-associated > Birds > Digestive system > Esophagus > Crop | place...
TTGTTTTTTTTTTTTTTTTTTTTTCCTTCTGGTGAATAGCTAAATACCAGCAGAACAATATTCTGTATTACAAGCTTGCATCAACCTGAATTTTTTGTCCTGTTTCGGCTTTTAGTCATCTTCTTAATGTTACCTTCTACAGTTGTTATAACGAAAACACAGTACCTCCTTTCCAGACTTAAAAAGCATCCTCCCAGTGAAAGATCTGGTGAAGAATGCTCTTTCTACAGATTTATATCACTGTGCATACATCTAACCAAATATTTACCTTTCAATGAGGTTAATTTTGAGAGCTGCTAAACACTTATTGTTTTGCAAGATATATGCAGCATTTGGTAATGGAGAGAAATATAATTTTAAAGTGCTAAAATGCATACCAGCATATACAAACCAATAACCAGCGCAGTATGATTTGAAGAAATGACTTCCCTGTATACAGTGCATGTTCTTTAAAGGGAGCAACCACTGCTTTCTGTCTCATTGTAATTCACACTGCGTCCAACACTACTGGAAAACTAATGAAAATGCTGGGAGTACAAGGCTTTATTTTACTGTTGAGAATTCTCAGTGGTTACAATATTATGTTGTGCCTAATTCTCCTGGTATCACATTTTTTTAACAGTGATTTTTATTTTCAGCCCAGTGATCCATTTCGTGCATTAACCCCCTAACTACTGAACGTACTGTGCAGCACAAAGGAGCTTTCAAAGAAAAAGCCTTTTACTAGATTAATTGTAAATAGGAAAAATCTTCTCAGTCAGGTAGAAATCTTGTATGCATAGGCTCACTGGCATGGACATCTGGGAAGCAGAGGCTTTTAAGTCCACCTCCAAGAAGATCAAAGTGCAGGGATAGGAGGAAGAGGTGCTAGTTTTATTTTTTCAGCCAAGACGGCATGATATGATGTGATGCAACTGTTGCCATAGTAAAGTTATACTGAATTGACTAAAAGCCAGTCAACACCACTGTGCAACCGCACCGCCCTCCCCCCACCCCGACAAATCAACCAACCAACCAGAAGGGTAAACACTTTTCAGTTGATTTTGTTTTCCCTCCTGTATTAGGGAATTATAGGAACTGGTTTTAGGCCTCTCTTTAAAAAAATGTAATCGCCAGCATTGAAAAGTCAGTGAATATTTTTTGGATTTGGGGTGTATTTTGTTTCAGATATAGTTCATGTTTTTTTTAAAAATCGTCATTCAGGAAGAACCTTCAGTTCTCAACTGTATAAGAGTCATCTCCTCAGTTAACTGAGGGAGTATTAAAATGTGGATGATATTATCACTATAATATTACAAACGGTATCTTTACACATCTGTGTAAGTTTTGGAGGAATTTACTTTCATCCTTGCCTGCTTTGGCTTTGTTACTCTGGTGTAATTTATACTGCAGCTGAAGAATGCCTTATCTCCATCTCTGCTGCACCCAACACATGCAGAGACTGAGCGACCGGGAAACGTCACATGTCTGGTCTCTGGTCCTCAGCGTCTAATTTTAGGGAGACAGCTAGGAGAAACAAAAGAAAAAATAGCTTTTGGTGGTGTTAGTGTTCATATTTAAACGATTCAGGATTAAAGATTAAAGATATACAGTGGAGTCAGTATCTGAAGCATTGCTACAAGGTTAAAAAAAGCCATTAAAAAATCCAGCAAACCTGAATTCTGACCAGAGCAGCCAGACACGAAGTGCAGAGGCCCATACGTGTTAAGATCTCTTGCAAACATTGCCCTCCTGATCCACAGGAGATGAGGGATGACAGCTTTATTACAGAACCCTTCTTTTATTTCAGAGGTTCTTAATTTCCTCTTGTTGCAGCACTTGAGAACTTTGAGTAACACCTTAGAGGCCAGATGCTGCAGTGTGAGTCTAAGCCTCTACTGCCACTTGAGATGGTCTTGAGTGTCCTACCTGGCCTGCAGTTGCTGGTTTATGCTGAGTCCTGTGTCTGTGTCATGTCTGCCAGGCTCCAAGGTTGTTTTAGATGCACAGAGCATCTCCTGTGGTTCCTGTGGTTCTCAATTTAGTTAACTAATCTCGCTTCAGGCAACTAATACCCTCACTAATGCGATTTGCTCTTTCAACTTTTCCAGAGAGGCAGGTGTACTTTGAGGGGCTTTATTTTATCTGAAGGGGCTTCATGTGTTTATTCTGTGCTGTGTCTTTAGGGGGGAAGGCAAATTGGATAAGTGTTTCTTGCCAACTGAAGGCAGGGGTGCTGATGTTGCTCACAAATTTGTCAAGGAACCGTCTCCCTCATAGCTGTATTGCACAGACCGGCTTCTCCATCAGTGCTGAAGACTTGGCACTAAGGAGGGTTGACCATGGCCTTCATTTTGGAGAACAGGTGATACTTTCCAAGCATAGAATCTGTGCCCTTGATTGTCCCGAATGTCCAGGTTGAAAATAGCTGAATAATTAACTTTTTAAAAAATAAGCACTCCAGCAAACCCCTTCCTGACTTATTAGGTAACTGAAATCACATGTAGTCTCTGTTTTGGCAGTGAGATTATGCAGGTGTTACAACTTGCTGATTTTGTCACAGAACTCAGTATCTTAAATCATCAGCAACAAGCCGAAATTCCTGTCTGCGACTGGCCCCAAGACCTTGAATTTGATTTGATGCTTTAAAGGGAGCAGGCTTTAGAAACAGATTTCTTGTGTTAGAAACTTAGAATCCACCTAAAAGATGAGAAACAAGAAATCAAAGAAACAATAATATTAATTGAAATAGACCTTGGAGAAGGGTAACAGCTGAAGATGATTGTGGCCCGTCCTGTTGATGCCGTGAAAAGCCGGAGTTGAAGACTCAATAGTTGGAAGACTATTAAGCAAGTATTCTTTATTACAGTGCAGGGCACATGGGAAATCTCTCCTCCAAACATGCGTGCCAAACACCCTGCCATTTCAGGTTAAATATAATCACAATATACATATTCATTATATTTCTGAGAAATGCTTAACATATTCATGAGTTTTCCAAGAACTAATTTGCATATGTCAATGTCTTTCACGCATGTCTGTTAGCGTCCCCGAGTGGTTGTCGGGGGTCTTCAGACAAAGGCTTATACTCTTCATCACAGTGTCCGCTGGTTGAGCTTTGTTTCTGCGTGAACTCAATTCTAAGATCACGTATACCGTGTCCTTCCAGGTTGTTTTGCTCTGGTCCTGTTGCCTTCTTGGTGCCTCTTTGTCTCTGTAGCTTGGTACATCTGCCCTCCCAAGGCCAAGCTGTCTAAATAACATTATTTAGGAGTCTCTCTGTCTTAGAGCTTTTCTGTCCCCCCCAAAACAGCAAGTCAAGCTTGTTGAAGTAGCGTTATTTAGGAGCCTCTTTATCTTCGAGCTTTTCTGTCTTCTCAAAACAGCAAGGATCTACTTTAGTTTAATTACAATCACTCTAGTAAGTGGAAATTTTACTTTTAGGGATGTCACTGTCCTTTGCAGTGAGACACAGCACTGTCAGCGTGTTACGCAGTGATAGCAAAGCCCTGGGAAGCCAACAGCTGCTCCTTGAGGGACATATGAATGTGTAGATCTGAAAATTTAACAAACAGGCAAAGGACCTCACTATCATTAGCAAACTAGGAAAGAAGATGTCAGGGATTTAGAGACAAACAAGGATAGGCCAGAGGGGGCCTTGGCATTGAAGGAGCCTGCGTCCGAGTGGAGACGAAAGGGGAAGCCAAGGTGAGCCCAGAGAGATGGGTGGCATGGCCACTGTGATGGGGCTGGGATCCTCTACAGCACTATGTGGGAATGAATGGCTGTAAGGAACAACTGCATTTGTCAAAGGCAATGGAGAAGGCTTGTTCTTGCAGCCAGCCTGAGTTTGTGTCTAACAAAGAAGTTTTTTGTTGCTGAAGTCTGCATGCACAAATATGGTTTCTGCTGTGAAACTATTTGAATATGTTAAAAAAAAAAAAAGATCACTCTGAGTGTGTTTCCATTTCAGTTCAATTTATTTGAAGAAAAGATCTGGTAAATAACTTTTCCTTTCTTATTTTTTCTCTTCCTTTTTGTTAGAGAAATCAAATCTGCGGTTACTCAGATGTCCCCTTTCTCCAGGAGCTGATATTCTTCTGCATTCTCTGAAAGCACCTCAGTGTGCTGCAGTGTGCAGCTGCTTTTGACAAGGAGTGTTGGTTCTCCACATGTCCTCCCCCCTCATGTAAAAATAAGGCTTTGGTAGTCAGGACTGTCCGCAGGGAGGTCTTGAACAGGTAAAGTGCTCGTTATCTGCAGTATATGTTGAGTCAAGCTGGAAGTCTGTATGTAACCGTTAAATGTGAGCAATAAAATACACATAGGATATACTGTTAGTTTTCCAGGTACTCCAGATGATTACCTGTAATTAATCTGCCTTTCTTTTTTGTACAGCCTAGCAATCTCTTGACTGAATACATTTCATGTTTCATCCTTACTAACCATAATTTTTTGGATCTTATACTTTTTTTTCTCCCCCTATCATTTATTTTCCAGTTATGGAAGGCTTGTTTTGAGTGAGCAGGTACAATTCTTCTGACACAAATGAATTTTTCTAAATATTGCATATTTGTACCTTTTTAAAATAATTGTATGCTCCAGTATTACAGCAGATCTGTCTTCTGCAAAACACAGAACAGATCTTGACATGAGCAGTAAGGGGTGGTATGGTGCTGTCCCATTCCTTCATCCTGCTGCTTTGTAATCCGTTAAGCAGCTTTCTTATTTACAGCATTGGCTTGATATGTTTATACTAGTGAGTTAGGTATTACAAAAACAGTTGTTGAAAAAGCATCTGTTAGCTAAATTGTACAGACTTATCACTATTGATCAGCAAGTGCTTATTGTGATGTCTATTGACTGCTTCTGTGGACTGGCATTTTTATGGGATTATATTTTTTATGGCATCCTCTGGCTATAACCAGTAAGACAAAGCCTCATGTACTTAAAATAAGCTGATATATTTTTTTTCATTGTCTTTTCTATTATAGCTATTACCTCAGATCATCTAGATGTAGTAGAAACAATATTTATAGAAGGCAGTTCAATCTCTCCTATTAAAAGGAAGCCTTTCCAGCTCATACCTCGTGAAAAGGAAAGATTGTTGTTCTTTTAAGGAGGGAAAAAAGTCATGCCTCCAAACAAACCATAAGTGTTAGAGAAACAGCATCATATCTAGTACTTTTTCAAGGCATAATTTGCACCCTTCATTACCGTAACACAACTGTAACTGGAGGAGCACCATTAACATCAGTGTTATGCTGGGCCGATACTGGATCTGAACAGTATACAAAAGTTTAACCTTCATGGGAGTAAGTTGTGATGGTGATGATGTCGAATATGTACGTTATTGAAGAGCTCTGTTTATCTTTGTCATTCAGATTATGTTTTAACAGTCGTGGAGTGTCTCTGTATGAAGAGCCCATTTCCCCCGCACTTCAGGAATTTTCTTGGCTCTTTTTTCCTAGTACCTTGATAAGCTTTTACCGAGAACGGTTACATGGTATGTTCTTTACAGTTAAAACTTTCTGGATTAAATTCTCATGTTCTGGCCTTGTGCATGGAGAGAAAACCCAAACATTGAAAAAAGCCAGGTGTCTCTCTCCTGTGGTTATTGATGAGAGCTGTAGTTTGGATTAGAAAAGGCAGAGGAGATGCAAAGGGTTCCTTCATCAGAAGAGAACAGCAGGAACAAGTCTCCTGAGGATTGCCCCCATTGGTAGCTGTTGAAGAGAAAGCAAATCTTGCTAAACCCTGTGCATAGGTCAGAGGTTTCTCCCAGTCTGAGAATTGTTAATGAGAATCCATTTTCCCCTCTAGAGACAGCCAAAGCAGGAGTGAGCTGACTGGCTGTTAAATGAACATGCCTGTCTGCATTTAAAGCCTTCTGCTATATAAATTAGAATGGCTGCTTACAGGATCACATTTTCACAGAATATTTTTCTTATAAAAAATGCAAGGAGCCTAAAAGCCTAAATTTTAGACAGTATTTAGAAGTGTTATGCTTTTAGAAAGGAAAAGAAATGCTGTTTCTTTCACACATGCGCTTTAACCTTGCAGTGTGTTTCTGCATTCACTGTTTCATTCATTGCAGGAGAATATGATTTGTAGTAACTTTCTCTTCTTATAAGACCAAAAAAAAAGGAAAGAAAATATTAGAGCTTTTTGTTGGTTGGTTTTTTTTTTTGTTAACTGCTCTGGAGAAAGAATATGCATTGGTGGGAACTTCAGACAATAATGGTAAAAGATGAGATATCTGCATCACCGATCTGTCGGTACTTATGTGAAACTTAACTGAGGGCAATGTAGTTCTTGATCGCTGAATGAGGGACTTAAATGAGAAAAGACAACAGCATAATGAGGGCAGAAGGCGCTTTGCATTGATTTCATGTTTGCAAAACTGAAATACTTCAAAAAACACTACAAATTAGAGAGAAAATAATACGTAATATTTAACGAGATAATTTAACTTTTGCTTCGAAACCAAATTTATTTTGACATTAAGTTATTTTTTATATTATTTAGTGTCATGAAAGTAGTAGCAGTTCGTGGTGTGCTTGGTGCGGTTGTACAGTCTAAATATGCAAATGAAACACTCAAGTGATTCTGGTATCTTGTCATTCTGGGCTATTAGTGGAAGTCTACTATAGGTGATAGTATGAAAATATTGGGAACATTCACGAGTGACCGAAGTAAAATATGTTTTACAACAGATGTTGCTGTGAAATAAAATATTTTGTTTTAAAAAAACCCACCGAGTATTATTTTAAATTAGTCAATAATATTTAGCGAAAGCACAATGCCTTCAAAGGTGTACTGTAGTAGAATATTGTTTTAATGGAAATTTTTTGGTCAGCTGTAGTAGCAGTCTTCTTTTGCAGGAAAGCTGTAATGGCAATTTACATACATATATATTTATATATAGTGAGTCTGTCTGACAGAATTGTGGAAGTCAAGAAGACAGGATAGGTTAACGTAAGAAGAGCAATGCTAATGAATAATTATATGCATTATGCCGTTAATGATTGTTGCTTCCTTACAGTGTAGGAAAATAAGAGGGAGGTCGCCAGAGAGAAAAAAGAACAAACAAATGAAAGGGAAAACAAGTGAGCCCTCCTCTCTCCCTCCTCCTCAGACATGCTACGTCTGAAATCCTTTCTCTTGCTAGGGAACTAATTATACAGAGGTTGCTAACCCAGTTCTGCTTCAGGTACTAAAGTCACAGGGAATCTTTCTCAGTCCAGGTAGCAATTAGCAGTCATCTAGATGTAAGGCTGGTTAGCAGTCTGGTCAGGGAGCCCTTCTGCATTGATTTGAATGGGAGAAGACCGCCAGTAGATGAAGAGTTCCCATTAATTCCTGATAAAATTTTTGTAGTTCTTCATCACATGCTTGATTTCTCCCATAGTACACTGTTTTTTCTCATGCCACCTATCTCTACGCTGGCTGCTGTTCATTTTCCTACCTGTTGTGTAAATTCATTCACCGAGCTCGTGGTTCTGCAAGGCGTACAGTCTTCCCTCCCTTCACAGGCTGACTGACACCACCACTAATATCTCCGCTCAAGCCTGGGGACCTGTGTTTGGGCGAAGCACTTGTGAGCAAGAGGAACAGCCTGTCCTTCCTCTAGGAAGCGTTGAACATGCTTTTGGTGCTTCATCTGATGGTAAATAGATAAGCTGCGTTAAAAACCTGTTTTAGCATCTAAGCCAAATCACCACAGCCTAGAAGGCTGTTCCTCCTTCTTAATGTTTGTGGAAAGACAGAGGTTAAGTCAGTCCACTGCTATTGGAAATAAGAAATCTCTGCAGCAGCTACCAAATGTGTCTGTAATGATTTCATGCTCTGAAATCAGAACCAAGTGTGGTTTATGAAGTCTGCTATTCTGCAGCAGCAACTGCTTTAATTAGTTGAAATGAAATTTTGAAACATAGTACTGAAGCATATTGTTATGGTTGGCCTTGTTAATCATAAATGGCTAACTGACGTGTTCCAGTGTGTCTCTTCACTTTCTCATTCCTTTCTTCTGTACTCAAGGACCATAACTGATTAGTGGGATGCTCGTGCCAAGAAGGATCTTTGCAGATCTCCAGGGCTGGTCGTGTGTCCATGTATGAACACACAATTTCATGTGCCTGAAATCAATGTCAAGATTTCCTCAAAATTCTGTAGTAGACATTCAGCAAACATGACCTGCTTGATAAAGAAGTAAAACATTAGGTGACTGGATGACTGCTTACAGTATTTTTTTTTTTAACCCGAATAACAGAAGAAATTTTTAAGTGAATGAAAATGAAGTTTTTCACAGAATTTTCCTTTTCTTTCTGAGCAGCCCATTTTCAACACTTACATATCACTGAGAAGTCTGTGACTGAATTTGTGTTTTGTAGGGAAACGTGTAACAGAGAGAAAGACTGTAGGTAAGGCCATGCATTCTCTAAATTTGTAGAAAAAATGTGGAGGAAATGAAAGAGAATCGTATGTGGAAAAAATAAACATACAATAAAATTATTTTAAAATCAGGAAAATTATTTATTTCATGAGATTCAAATAATAGCAGGTTTTTTTTTCTGTTCAGAAATACTTAACAGTTTGCCTGAACTCTCTTTCCCTTTTGTTCTAATAATATGTATTTTATGGAGATGACACTTGGTGGTATTGACTCCTAGAATATGCATGAAAGTCCTGGTAACATGAACAGTCCCCCAGAAATTTGTGGCTCAGCACCCAGGCTTTTCTGGGTCTGCTGTGGAACATCACATGCTCCATTTTTCACAGTTTAGCATTGCTCCGTTTGGAGAAGGAATACAAAGAGAGGAGGGAAGTCTGTACAACGCTGAAGAAAGTCAATGTCATTGAAGTGCTTGCAACAGTTTCTAAATTTTCTTTTCAGACAAGACTGGCTCATGTATTTGATTATTAACTTCTTTAATTATTTATGGATTTGGAACCAAATGTTTGTGTCTCTTTGTAAATGATTCTTCAAGAAATCAAAGACTTCACCCTGAGGACCTTGAAGCATGAATGTGTTATGGCAACACTTTATTTTGAAAGCCTGATTTAGGTTGCTGTCTTGTTTTATTCTTATTATCACTGTTTTGTGTCATCTTCTGCAAACCAATAAGACATAATTCTTGACGTACATTTTTCGGGGGCTCTGATGGTTTGCTTAGGAATTTTAGAAAATTGATACAAATTTTGTGGAGCTTTTAGGGGGAGAGAGAGCCTGGCAGGTGATTTTTACCTGTGCCAGGCTTGTCTGGGTGCTGTACAACTTAGTATACTGAGGTTAGCTCTTGTATGTGTGTTGTTACATTTGTCCACAGTGGATGTATATGTAAACTTGGTGATTTCTTTTGATCTCTCTTCGGCCTCAGGCTATTTGGTAGGTGGGACCGCGCTGCACCCTTGCAGCAGCAGTAGCAGTGGTAAGATGCAGAATCAATGTGTGCTAGAAACAGGAGGCGGCCACAAGGCACGGACAGTTTTCAGGTAGTTTATGTGAAATGCTTTGTATTTTTTGTCCCAATTTCAGTGTATGGGTAACAACAGAGGAATTATTAGTCACTGGCCACTCTGCTGTCAGCCTAGAGGACATGGAAAATGACCCACTTCCCACTTCTATAAGTGACATTTCTTTTGCAGGAGTGGTGCTGATGTTTTATTCTTTTTCATAGATAAATACATGTAGGACTTTAAAGGACAGTTTCCCTACTCCTCCCATGAGTAGTATGTTTATCTTAAAATACATAAATAAATAAATCCGTTTTATTCTTTAAGTTGGTTGTGTTCTCTAATTATTCCTTGGGGATTTAAAATGCGCAAATTAGCATGTTCATATGTACAGAAGTATATACTTGTAGTGATTGAAGGCTTTTTTAGTAGTATGAATATCTTTCGTTTTAACTGTGCCATCCATAAAAATTGGTATAATTTACATTCAGTGCTGTCTTCTGTTTTTGGTGTTCTCTCTGGTTGTGTGGGCTTTGGGGATCAGCTTTATGCCACTACAATTGCTGGCAGGTATTCAACCCTTAAAATAATTGCCCATCTGTGTAACTTTCGGTGGAAAATTAACCATTCTGAAAGAGTATCTGTGACATAATGTGAAGTCTGATTTGACAACATGTAAGATAACAGAGGAAAGTGAGAGGTAACATAATCCACTGTCTATCAAGTAAGGTTGTTCATGTGTCTCTGAATTCAGGATTCACAGAAATGGCAAATTCAAGAATCAAGAGCCAAAAAAATCCAGACGGAATTTAGAGAAAACTCTGAACATCAAAGACAGATGTAATCAAACATTTCCTAGCAGGAAGAACCGTGTGGGAAGGAATGTGCTTCATGACACTGAGCTTGTTATCCATGGGGAGCCAAAGTTGTGTGAGAGTCAGCTTTCTTGGTAAACAGCTACTGTTTCTGAGCAGCAATTAAGGGAAGAAAATACCAGGAAATGCCTTTTTTATACTCTCTTAACTCATTGCTTTGATGAAAGTCAGTATGCTGATACAGGTTTCTTCTGCAGCTGCATGTCTGAATGTTACCTGTTTGCTTTACTCCATTCAGGGGGAACTGAAAAAAATAACTTGCTTCTGGTGAGGTGGTCAGTGCTGTGTGTGGCATCCACCTGCACTTGGAGTGGGTAGGTGAGACAGGAATTTCTATCTTACAGAAACCAAGATTCCTTTACCGTTAATGACTTTTCCGCATAGTGTCACCTGATGTTTCTTCAGGGGCTGAGGCAAGACCATCACTGGAGAAGCTGGTGTGGTTAAGGACAGAGCGGCAGGGTGAGGTGTGACGGGCTGTGTGTCCCAGCCCGGCCCCCTGCTGCTCTCGCCCCACCGCCGACGGCTGTGTCCAGGGTGCCGGTTCTCCCCCTGTGCTTCACGGCGTGGGTGGCTTAGCCCAGACACCCCACAGCAGTCGGGTGGGCAATCAGGGCTCACTTTGCACAGAAGTGGATGAGAAGTGCTTGTATGAGCTGTGTTTTTGGAGAGGCCCTTGTGTTACCCCTTCTAACTGCTCTGCCAGCGGCTTTGTTGGTGCGATAAATGAGGCCACACAGTTTTCTCAACCCATAAAGCTTGCATGGCTTTTGAAGGGAAAAGTCAGGTACAGTGAGAAGGAGATGAGGAGAGAGACAGACCTCTCCCTATTACAGAGTAGCTAATAGCAAACTTATAGCAGAAGTAGCATTATTTGGAAGATACGGCCTGAAGTCCCAGGGCTGAATCAAGCAGAGCAGTCTTGGTCTTTGAAGTCCCAGCTGTATTTTCCAGCTCCAGGTTATGGTGTATTTTGGGGCAGTTGAAAGACCTTTGGTTTCACCAGGAATCCCAGCTGTGTCAAAATTGGTGACTCTCATTTCCACTGTGTTTAAAAAGTATGTGTTCCCAATCAGCTCTGCTGTGCATCTCTAAAACAAAAGACTGGGGCTTGAACTGTTGGGATGTAGTTATGTCTGCGTCTCAGACGGCTGTATAACCACAGACTGACTGTTCGCCCTTCTCACCTCTGGGTCTTATGGGAAATTTGCTGGGAGCACAAGCAATATTCTTTTGTTCATTGTGGAAATAAGACAGGATTAACTGGGGAACATATCTTAGAGAAGATATCTTCTAGTCTGCTAAATTGCCTCCCCAATGAACTTCCCTGTAGTGTTAATGTTTTGGATTCAGTTCTGTTCCAGAAATGCTTAGGTATGAAACGTCTGTAATTTGTGGATGATGCATACTTGGTGCATGTGTGTTTGTGGTATAGTCCCACATATTACTTGCATCCAAAGAGAGCATATGTCCACAAACAGCCAAAGAAAAAGAAGTTACTTGCCAGGTCAGTGACTGATCTTCAGATACACAAATCCATATATATCTTGTCTCTTCTTGTGCTTTGGTTAAATGCTTACATTCATTTGGGTCTCTGAAAGGGTGTGTGCTGTTTTTGGCTGGGATAGAGTTAACTTTCTTCCCAGTAGCTACTGTGTTTTGGATTTAGTATGAGAAGAAAGTTGATAATACACTGATGCTTTTAGTTGTTGCTAAGAAATCAAGGACCTTTTCCAGTCTCCCATGTTCAGCTAATGAGCAGGGGTGCAGGAGCTGGGAGGGAGCACAGTCAGGCAGAGAGTCAAACTGGCTCATGGAAATATTCAATACTATAGGTGTCATGCTTAGTTTATAAAGGGGACTAGGCCAGGGGGCAGAAACCCTTTTTCATGAGTCTGAACCCTTGTTCCCTGAGTTTGTTGAGTTCTGCAAAATTCATGAATTCAGAAAAATCCATGAGCTCCAGGAAATCTGCAGGTTCCATGGTCTCTGCTCAGGGACCAGCTGTGCAATCGGTCATCAAGCAGTGAGAAAAATTGTACTGTGTATAGCTTGTTTTCCCTATTCTTTATTATTATTATCATGATTCCTTTATTAGTTGTCTTGTTAAACTGTCTTTGTCTCAGCCCACGAGTTTTACTTGTTGTCCATTCTCCTCCCCATCCCACTGGAGGGGGAAGGTGCAAGTGAGCAGTTCCATGGTCCTACTTGCCAGCTGCCAGGTTAAACCACAACAGTATATATGTACGTGTAAATATACATATAGTTGTGTATATATAGGAAATGTATGCATATATATGTGTGTATAGGCATATATATGTATCTTGTATGTGTATATATAGAGTTATAAGCGTATATATACATACTAGTTCCAATATGCAGCCTTCATGGGTTGAACTGTTTCTAGTAAAATCTGTCATCTAAGATGCATGAAATCTGTGAGAAAAACCAAAATCCCAAAGAACTCCACTCACTTATTAACTAAAAAGTAACTTTATCTTTTAACACTTAGACAGCGAGATCAACTGGGGGTACTGGTGGATGAAAAGCTTGACAAGAGCCAACAGTGTGCGCTTGCAGCCCAGAAAGCAAACCATATCCTGGGCTGCATCAAGAGAAGCATGGCCAGCAGGGCAAGGGAGGTGATTCTGCCCCTCTGCTCTCCTTTGGTGAGACCTCACCTGGAGTCCCACATCCAGCTCTGGAGCCACCAGCACAAGAAGGACATGAATGTGTTGGAGCGGGTCCAGAGGAGGGCCACAAAGATGATCCGAGGGCTGGAACATCTCTCCTAGGAGGAAAGGCTGAGAAAGTTGGGGCTGTTCAGCCTGGAGAAGAGAAGGCTGCGGGGAGACCTTAGAGCAGCTTTTCAGTACCGGAAGGGGGCCTATAGGAAAGGTGAGGGAAATATTTTCAGCAGGGCTTGTTGGGATAGGACAAGGAACAATGGCGTTAAACAAAGGGAGGGTAGATTTAGACTAGATACAAGGAAGAAATTTTTTACGAGAAGGGTGGTGAAGCACTGGAACAGGTTGCCCAGAGAAGTAATGGAGGCCCCATCCCTGGAAACATTCAAGGCCAGGTTGGACGGGGCTCTGAGCAACCTGCTCTAGTTGAAGATGTCCCTGCTCACTGCAGGGGGGTTGGGCTAGATGACCGCTAAAGGTCCCTTCCAACCCAAAGCTTTCTATGATTCTATGATGTATTTACTGATTTGTAAATTTGCATATTTTTACTAACACCAAATCTCTGAATTTCAGAAGGCTTTTAATTTTTTTTCTTCATTAAACTTTTTATGAAGGTTAACCTGTTGCGTTAAGTAGGGTAATGTTGAAAAGAGTAAATGACGGAGAAACGCATGACTACAGCTTACAGAGGAGTCAGCAGGGCTCTGGTAAGGCAGAAGGAGAAAGCACAGCTCCTGTTCAAAACATCGTTGCATTCCAGGTGCTTTGATCAGTGTGTCAATTCCAATGACAGCTTAAATAGCTTGGCTGTGTGTAGGATTTTGCAAGAGCAGCACATATTGAATATGTATATAGTGTTTTAATTTAAATATTGCTACCTTATTTTCTCATTTCCATGTCTAGGAAGGTATGTTGTGGACAATAGAGATTATAGTGGAACAGTAATTATTGGTTACTGGTTCACTTTTGTTAAGATTGTAGATTCTTAAAAAGCTGTTTGAAAAGTCACATGCATAGGTGATTTTTTTTTCATATTGTCCGCTGAATCTGCAGGACTAGAGGGGGCAACACAACTGTGTAATTTTTTGGTAGTTTTTCCTCCATATTTTTTTTTCTTTTTCTCTAATCCGTAGTGCGTACTAAACCATCTGAGGTGTTGCACAAGTTTGACGGTAAAAGCCAAGCAAACTTGTTAAGTATGAGTCCTTCTGTCATTAACCAGTAATGCCATTTGACTGAGCAGCTTAGACCTTCCTTACGTGGCTAGAAGCAGTAGGCGTCCTCACAGTGATTATAAGCACTTGAGAGCCTTAGCTCGATACCAAATTTTCTTCCATCTGCTTAGCAGAATTAAGGTTGCGTTTGCTTCGTTGCTTATCTCTTGGGGACAAGAGTGATGCTCCTCAGAAACTGTGGTTTGTTTCACCATCTGTGCAAATACAGAAATGTGTTGAGGTCTACAGTAGCAAAGGTGTCACCACAACACGGTAACTGCTGTGTCAATTGTGTTAACTGGATCAGCTGTTATTTGAGATGTGTCGAACGTAAGTACTCAGTAAACAGTTTTAAAACTTCTTAAATGTGCAAAAAGTGTGAGGTTTTAATGAAACAAGCCACATTCCAATTTACCAGGAGATGATGACCTAATTAGAGCTGTAACTTCCCACTCTCAAAGAGTACCCATGAGCTTCCTTCCAGTTGTACAAACAAAATCAATAAATCAGAGAGAAGCCTTCATTATAGAACAAAGGGAGGATAATGTATATCCTTGGATGTCGGATTATATAATGGTGCTGACAAGCCCTAAAGGCCGATAAAGCCCTCTTGTATCATTGCATTATGCTCTGAGCAATGTAACCTGCTAATTTAGCTGTAAAACTGTTTTTTTCTCTGATGTATTTATCTTCAGTCCAGGTAAGGTGAGGAAACAAATGTTCCGTTTCATCTTTGAAATAGTATACATCAGCATATTTCTCTCTGCCTCATGAGCTTCAGATGGGGATTTCTGCGGGTGATCCCTCTGAGGAGAAATTCCTATTCAGGAAGGTTAATGGTGTGCCCCCCTCGCTCGTATTTCATGGTGCCAGGTTTCTCATGTGACTGGGAGTAAATCATGAGCCATGTCCAGCCTCTCGCTCTCCTCTGACTTCAGAAATGGTGCTTCGCTCTCTGGTTTCTGTGTGTGTCTGCTTCTCCTGCACCTCCAGTAAACACAAGATACTATGGGGTGGCTAGGAAAAAAAATCACCTTTCTAAGCACAGCGCTGTTCCTCTAACTTGCCAGTGTCCTGGGCCATCTTCCTCCTTCTAAGGTGCTGAGGAACACCTTGGGTAGGAAGGAGGGCACCTGCCCTGCTGCTGCGTTCCAGTCATCACTGTTGCTTTGTCTAACCTAGAGGTGGTGGCCGCAGGGGCCAGACTGGTGAGCAGGCCACTGAGTGACAAACTTCTTTAATTCCCCGTTCCTCTCTAGACGAGTCAGTTGGAGGTGAAAGCGTCTGCTCCAGGGACAGAAGCTTGGCCTGCTCAGCCCTGGCCAGGGGCATAGCGAGTGGCCATGGGCAGTGTGTACCTGGTGAAAGCGAAGGAGGTCTACCTCTGTCTCCCATCTCTGCAGTGGGAGAAGCTGCAGCTTGGGGCTGGTGCTCAGTGCCAAGATCCAGCAGATTTTTGCTCCAGGTGCGGAGTTGGGCTCTCCTTAGAGGAGAAATGCTGTTGTCTTGCTAGGCTTTGTGCAGCTCTCCTGGAGGTGAGTTTTTTGTCTCTTTCACAGCTGGTGTATTTGTAGGTATTGAGTAACCTGAGATATAATATTTGGTTAATATTAATTAAATCTTGGATCAACTTGGTATCAATATACAAAAAATTTTATGAAAGGACCATGAAAAAATATGACAGATCATAGTTTGATTATTAAAGATATAAGGTACAGGCAAAATGAACTATATGAAAGGTTTTGGATAAAAAAATCCCCAAACTTGTAAAGAGCTTAAAGTAAATATTATAATGAATTTATAAAAATCTAATAGAAGTGGCTCAGTAGCATAGTTCCTATGTATAATTATTCCATGATAGCAAAATAAAATAATGCTGTAGAGAAAAGATATGGGAGACTCCACAGGGAGCAGGAACAGAGACTGTGGAAGTATTTAGATGACTTTTCAGAGGAAATTGCAAGAGAAACTGTTGAGAGAGTAAACTTGTTTTGTGAAATTATAATCCAATTCACCATCTGGGAATGTGCACGGTTCTAGCTGGGCAAGAAGTCTTAGTGGTTTAGTGTGATAAGTACTAACTCATTGTAAAATCCCATTTTCCTGATGCTGTTAATTTATTTCTTCCGTTGAGGGAAAAAAAGTAGTTATAAATGTACATAGCTTTATTTCTGAAAAAGAGAATAGTAAGGGTAGAGGATAAATGAAAATATTTTCAGTACCTTAAATTGCTGAAAATTCACCATTTGTCAGGAACACTAATTAGTGTCTTAACTATGTTATGCTACATGAACTACATTAATTTAAATGTTGGACACAAAATGCATATTTTAATTTATATTTTTAACTGAAGTTGATGAAATTTGCTCTGCTATGGGATACCTAGAAAATGCCCTTTGCAAAATTTGTTGTTTTAAATAGATTTATAGTCTACCATGTATCAGAGGTCCTGGATCAAGTCCTTAAAAAAAATGCATTGGTTTAAATTAACATTAAGTGAGAAATAAGGCATTTTGCTGGCTTTCATATGCATTTCAACCCCATGTTAGTTACCCTTACCAAGGGAATTCCTTTTTCTCATGGGTTAACAAAGTGGGAAAACCTCTGATTTATTGGATAAAAAACACTTGAGCAACCAAATATGAGTTATGCACTAACCAAATGTTAGTGTGAACTAATAGTTATGCAGTATACATTTTTTTTTTCATTAGTACACTGGGCACATAAGGTCAAATCGCATTGTCCATAATAAAGCAAAATGCTTAGTGATGCTTACAGACGGTTTGCTTGTGGAGCCTCTAAAGAGTTTGTTGTTCATCTATATATTAATATCTTTTTAAACATGGTTTCTTACATCATCAAATAATTTTTGGGAAGAAGAGCTGCTGGCTTGTGCCCCTGTGCATACCTGCAGCCATCACAAAGCTTTGTGTGTGGCTTGGTCCATCCCTACTGAGATGTCCTGGGGACTGGTACGCAGCACAGGGTGATGGTGGGGGCATCGTAATCATCTTCTCTGTAAAAAGAAATCCTGGTCGTGTCCCAGTTCCTCTTAGCGGATGCTTTTACTCATCAGTGTTATTTAAGCAAGACACTAAACAAAATGGGTCCCCTCCCAATTCTGTCTGCTTTGCCCATTCCCGTGCCCTGTCGGGGTCTGCTTCTCACCCATTCCCTCCACATTTGTCACACCCTGCTGAGCACTCCCCTGGGCTCGGAGCTCTGGTGCCCTTCCTAGACAAATACTAGAGGGTTGCCCGATCCCTGGCTTCCGAGCTCGCGAAGGGACAGGGAGCTGCTTTGCCCCCGTTGCTGTTTGAGGGACCAGAGGAGGGAGCTGGGGGTGCTAGCTGTGACCCAGCTCATGCAGGAGATCCTGGGAAGTATAGAGCAAGATGCAAAGTGGCAAGCCGACTGTCATAAAGTTGTCAAGAGTATGAGGGTGACAAGTTAGGATTGTGTTTGAGGCATTTTCACTGAGCAGCTCTGAAGCACACTGAGTTGAGTCTGTGAGTGAACAGCTTTTTTAGCTCCTCGGACAAATTCTCAGTTGGTGCCAACATACAGTGGTTTCCAGGAGCTGCACTGAATTATGCTGTAGTAGAATCAGGATACTTGATATATAGAGAAGAGGAATAACGAAAAAACCTTGAGGTTTTGAAAGAATCATACAGACAATTAGATTTGAACATCTGAAATAAGGAGTTCCTGTTTTGTTTGTTCTTGAATTTCCTTCTAGTGCAACAGGTCCTACTTATCTTTGAAGTTGGTTTGGGTGGAAAACTGTACCCTATTTCGAAACTTTTTTTTTTTTAAAGAGCAAAACATTAATGAAAATGCAAAATAACAAAATTATACCTATTCTTCTTTTTAATAGTTTGCTTCAGTCTTTGGTAGTTTTATAGTGGTCCAATGAGATTTGTGACAAATTTGGCTCATCAGTCATGTTTTCATACTTCCTCCTGGACTGCTTAAGAGCCTTGGTTGTGGACAAAGACTGCAAGGTGCTAGATAATACACAAATTAAAAAGAAAAAAAAAATCTGTTCCTTGCAGTCAGACAGTTCAGTCCCATGTCTCACATCAAAAGAGCTCTTAGGATATTAATATTGTTAATAACAGTTTTTTAATTGCCTGCTAATATTTGGAGATGTATAAATGCCAGGAGGGCTGCAGGTGAGGAAAAATAAATAACATGCCATCAGAAGATATTTAATTACAGTACAAAATTGAGATAGCCAGCGGTTTTTTTTGTGTGCAGGGAAGAGTGGAATTGATAGCAGCAGCTATAATTCATGATAGGTCAAGTCATATATGAAGAAAAAGTTTTCATTTGTAAACATTCCCAAGCCCAGGGGGAAGCCATTACTTATAGGAAACAACTTTCTTTCGTGTCAGTCTCATCATGAATTGTATTTTGTTTGTAAATAAGGGTTGCTCTTTTTTCCTGTTTTCCCCAGAAACTAACAAAAGTGGCATGGAATATAATGTAGATTGAGGAGGAAATTCAGCTGTCAGCTTCATGAACAAATTAGTACTCATTAAACAGACTTATTAAACAGTACAGCTGCTGAGAGTTACTAGACCTGTAAAAGCCTTCGCAAGCCGTGTTGCCACTGAGGCACCCTCCGAGCTGTGACTTTGTCCCATTTTCTTTAGCTGTGTGTGTGTGTCATAGCTTGCCCTTGGCCAGTACCAGTCTCACGTTATGGTCTCTCTCTGACCATCCCAGCTGTGACGACTGACTATTCTGGAGGAGTAAAACCCAGCATCTGTCTGTCCTTACCCATCTGCTCACAGGGTGAAGCCTCAGAACCTGCTCACTCCTTCCTTGTGCACCTGAGGGTCTTGCTCCAACTTGCCATCCTGCTTCAGAGGAGCAGGCAGAGTCTGGTAGGGCTGACTACAGAGACAAGTAAATATTTGCTGACTTTCTGGGGGGATGAAGAACTTTTAGAATTCTATTTCAGCTGGTTTACATGCCATGGAAGTATTTCTCTAGTCTTTTACATTAGATCAAAGAAAAAAAATGCCTCTTTCCAAGACAGTAGTGCTACCTTGTTTTTTTGCCATAATTAATTTGTTATTAGATTTTATCTCAGTAGAAGATTCTCGACCAGTTCTGAGCTTTTATGATTCTCATGTTTGTGCATAAGTTTTTGTAAAAAGAACTACATGAATAAGATAAATTTAGCTGCTTGTAGGGCTGTTTCATGCAAAATTTTCTTTAGCATTTTGAAAAACATGCTAGAAGGCATTAGCTCCAACTCATTCTCATTTAGGAAAGACCTGCTTCAATTTGGACAACGGGTAGGTGAAGGTGTGGATCTGATAGGCAAAAGTACCAGGACCTCATTACTAGGAAAATGAAGAAAGAGCCAAACCATTTAGTGTGCAACCACCTGGTTAAAACCACTTTGTTACCTCGTGACTTCAAAAGGCTAATGGCATGCTAGTTAAAAAAATAATAAAAATAGTTCCAAGGTAAATCACAAACCACTATATCAGAGGAAGTGGATAGGAACTGTAGTAAGAGTGAAATTTATGGGCATGGGACCCATAATTTATGGGAATTTATAGGCCATATGGAAGAAGAGCCAACACAGCATTTGTAAAGAGAATTCATGCTTCAGAAATCAGTGAGTTCCCTGATGGTCTCAGCAAGTGTGTGGACAAGGGAAGTCTCTCATTAAAGGCTGTCAAAGAAATTAAATTCCCATGAAGAGAATAATCCATAGGTGTTAGTCAGTTTGGTCGAAGGAGAGAGGGCATTAGTGAAGTCCATTATGGGTACATGCAGTGCAACATATTCACAAATGTTACAGGAAAGAGCCAGCATATTTTGGTGATTAATGGTGGATCAAATTCAGTGTAGAGAAATATTAAATGATGCACAAGGGAGGGGGAAAGAAATTAAGACCTCGGAATGAGAAGTAGAAATTATTGTAAAAGATATATGTAAAAATAATATTGTAAATGGAAAACAGACCTGGGAACACCAGTGCCAGTTTGTAGGTTAGGGGTGCTCTCACATACGGACCCTTCTTCCCTCTCCATTCACAAAGTTGTGGTAGATCTGAGTTAGATACCTAGAAGAAGGATTGAAATTATAGTGCAGTTTCCATTCTAGAGAATCACCAGTTTAGGACTGCTCAGGCTGGAAAAGTCAACTGTGAAGAAATTTATCTTCAAGCTGAGTTTTGTCGGCAGTTACCACAGATACTTTTCCTGGATTGAAAATATAGTAATTTTATGTGCCTCTTGAAAGAAACAAACAAACAAGCCTTCAGCTCTAAAGAATTTAGATGAGATTTCAAAGTAAATTTTCAAGAGTGTTGTACAATTACTAAACAATCTTACGTCAGATTTCTGTGATCCGTAGTTGTTAATTATGACCATGTCTGTTAGCAGTTCTTCGCACAGAATATGCCCCAGTTACTCTCCTGAGGGAGCTGCACAAATATAGTGCATATTTTAAGAGGATGAAAACTGGTATAAGCACAGACAGCGCTAAACTGAAGTTATAGAATCATAGAATCATAGAATGGTAAGAGTTGGAAGGACCTTAAATATCGTCTGGTTCCAACCCCCCTGCCATGGGCAGGGACATCTTCCACCAGACCAGATGCTCAGAGCTCCATCCAACCTGGCCTTGAACACTTCCAGGGAACGGGCATCCGCAACTTCTCTGGGCAACCTGTGCCAGTGTTTCACCACCCTCATGGTGAAGAATTTCTTCCTAATATGTAATGTAAATCTGCCCTCTTTTAGTTTACGGCCATTCCTCCTTGTCCTATCATTACACACCCTTGTGAAAAGCCCCTCTCCATCCTTCCTGTAGGCCCCTTCAGGTACTGGAAGGCTGCTGTAAGGTCACCCTGGAGCCTTCTCTTCTCCAGGCTGAACAGCCCCAGCTCTCTCAGCCTGTCCTCATAGGAGAGGTGTTCCAGCCCTCTGATCATCTTTGTGGCCCACCTCTGGACCCACTCCAACACATTCATGTCCTTCTTATGTTTGGGGCCCCAGAGCTGGATGCAGTACTCCAGGTGGGGTCTCATAAGAGTGGAGTAAAGGGGCAGAATCACCTCCCTTGACCTGCTGGCCATGCTGCTTTTGATGCAGCCCAGGATACGGGTGGCTTTCTGGGCTGCAAGTGCACATTGCCGACTCATGTTGAGCTTCTCATCCACCAGTACCCCCAAGTCCTTCTCCTCAGGGCTGCTCTCGAGCCACTCTTTGCCCAGCCTGTACTTGTGTTTGGGAAGCCTCCAGTAGTTTCTTGAAGAATCAAAAGTCCATCTTGCATCCTACAGTGTTGCTGGTTTTGTGTGAATTCCTTACCGGGGATAAAATCACGTTTACATGAAAGTCCATCCTTTAAGCAGAGACAAGCACAGCAGAAGCATCTAGGAGTTGCTTTTGCTAGAGCTGCATTTGATCTTGGGCTGTGTGGAGCAGAGGACACTGACATGCGGAGAGAAGGGGAGGTGTGGAGGGTTCTGCTAGGCAAAACACTTCAACTTCCTCACCTTTTTATAGTTATGGACAAAACAAACAGCGGTCTCCCATAATGGTCCAGGCAGAGCCAGGAAATAACAAAACGTGTAAGCTTTTAAGTCCAAGTATTTTCTTCTATCTGTTGCTTCCTCATTCTTGGTTTTGTTGTTCCATCACCATTTGTTTAACATCTCGCTCTACTAGCTGCTCTGTGGTGAAACACCTGAGTCTCACTGATAGCAAAGCAGTTTTCCCTGCAATGTATGGAAGCAATGTATGGAAGGGGGGTTGGGGTTGGATGGAGAAACTTAAAAAATTGCGTACCACGTAAGTACACACAGACAATGTGTGTGGTGCAGAAGATGGAGAGCTCAGGGCAGTGGCGTCAGATGGAAGAAATGCTGTTTGCGGGGCTGGCTGTAGAGCAGGGTGTTTTCAGACTCAGATGCAGACCTGGTAAAAGTATGACTGGGCATAGGGGAAGGAAGTGGGTATATAGGCACATCTGGTTTCTACCAACCTGTTTGATCCTTCGTGTTACCAAAGATAGTTGTTTTTGTGATGAGGAGAGTTTGGGACCTTTAAAGTTCACCAATAAGTTCCAGCCTTTTTGGTTCAGGGTTGTCAGTAAAAGCCTTTTAAATCAAAATTCTGCTCCTGGTTCAATACGGTTGGAAATGGAACTTGCTTAAACCTAATGAATGGGCTCTGCCAGCTTTCTTTATTCCACATTTGAATGATTTATTCCCTCGCTTGCATAGCCTGTTTAATATCTTAGATACTAATTTGTTTTTTGTGTGTTGACATGCACTCTGCAGTACATCATCTGGTATTCAGCTATTACACATGTGATAAATGAACATTGTAATGTCAGGCATACTGAAAATCATTGCTGTTAATATGCAAACAAATAACAGACCTGTAACCTCTCTAAAGGAAAAGCATCTCAGTAACTACAGGAATCGAAACCTTCACAATTTGGTATTACCTTGTGAAATTTGCATTCAGAATGGTAATTCAGGCTAATGGCTTCAGGCTCCCGTGGGGCAGCTGAAATAGATTCTGAAATGGCGAAAGAAAAGGGTATAGTAAATAAATGCAATGAGCTGTCAAAGAATATTTCTACATCAAACAAGTTCTCTGAACCTTTTTGTGCTTCATAATCTGACCTTTTTTGGCTGCTCTGTTTTTTGACTGAAGCAGATTATGAAATGAAACACATTAGCTACGAAATAATAATAATAGTAGTAAAGAATTTATATAGCCACTAAAACATAAGGTATTAGAATATTGTAGAGGGATTTCTGTTAATTGACAGTAGATCGGTGAGGGTAAAACACCCTTTGATTGCAGTTGCTAGGCAACCCTTCTCCAAGCAGATGTAGGTACCATTCCTGTTTGTTTAACACCAGCCGTACTGGAGTCTGTCAACAAAATATGCTGCAGCAGCAGGGAATAGCAAAGAGGAATAATTTTAGCATCACTGTGCTACAGTATCTTTCTCTTGCATCCTTCAGACATGAATAATACAAATGAGGTTGCAAGGAGAAAGCTTGACGTGTTGGAGAAAATAAGCTTGTATTAGCTGCCTGTATATTTTCACCTGTTGATCATAAAGTGCTTTGTGTAGAAAAACGCTGTTATTCCCATTCTGCAGATGTGGAAATGGGGCACAGAAAGGCTAGACTTTCCTATGAAAAGCTGCTGTAGCTGCTCGTTAGGCAGCGACAAGGCTGAAAGCAAGAGCCCAGGTCTTCTCGGTCCCACTCTCAGTGGGCTGTGTAGCATTTGCAAGACATATTGGTCCTCAGGGTGCTGAAGTCCAGCCATCTATGTAGGATGATTTTATGGCCTTTTTTCCACAGGAAACATCATTCCTATTCACAGGACTTGTATCGGTGCTTAGAAGGAAAATAACCAGAAAGTTTAAAGAAATGTGATCTATACTTCTGTATAAACACTGGTGTAACATGTTTTTGTCATCTATATGTAGCTTCCAGAATGTTCTTTCTTATGTTATTTACTTTTACAACTGAAAATTAAGTATATTTTTTTCCAGACAAAGACTGAGAGAGCAGTCTGTTTGGATAAGTCAATTGAAAATTCATGTTCAGTGTGTTAAAGTGCAGTGGTTTCCTTCCAGAAGACCCGAGACTATGAAAAAGCACTTGTTTCAGAAGAGCTTTGCTATTGGGAGTGGTGAAAATAACATGACATTTTTTTGCTGCTTTGTGGTGTAGCGTATGTTGTGATGACTTCTGGCATGAGGATGTGAATGAGGCAAAGAAATAAAAGATGAAAGGGACTCATCTTTCCACTCAATTTTTAAACTACAAATAATTAAATATGTAGTTTAGAGGATATGAGGTCAAATAGCTGTAGTTGATGCTGAGTGCAAGATAGTAAGATCTTTCATAGTCTTCAGTTTGTTTTCATTTTGTTTCACTGGTGTGAGCAAGCTGGGCTTTTTTTAAATTCTGCATAGAGGGAGGATCTGCCTTTTCCATTGGGGAAAGAGAAGAACTTGGAGACAGGAGGTTCCTCTCTGCTGTTCTCCCTACAGCTTAAAAGGAATAATGATCTCTTCAGAAGAGATAAATCTGGATCTGCTGGTTTGAGTTTATAGTGTGCACCGCAGCGCACACGCAGCTGTGGCGGCTGGTAGGAAAGCCAGGGTGTCCCAGGAGTGGCATCGCCAGGGCATCCTCAGTTACGCTGAGAAACGCCGATTTCTGCAGCCAGGGAGGGAGTGGGAGAACTGAATGCTGGGGAAGAGCTGGGGGAGGGAGAAGTCCCCATATAGTTTTAGCCACAGATAGTCTGGTTTCGTTTTCCTAATTAATCAGTGTATGGTGAACTTTCTTCCCAACTTTGCTGTCATTTGAGGAATTCTACATAATACAGCTGAGGGTCCACTGGATGATTGATGTTCTCAGTAGCATGTAGACAAGGTTTGTGTTGAGAGCTCTAGGGCTGTGGACAGCCCCATAAACAGGTCTGAGCTGTTGCATTGGTGAAAGTAGTGGGGACTTTTCAGGACTGAAGTCCAGCAGACCGAGAAAACGCACATGACGGATTTATTATACGAGATGGCTGGCTTAGAGTTTCATGTTGTTTATTCTGATGCTGGCATATGAAGGGGTTTTTTAAAGTTAGTAATAATATAAGCTACAAACATAATGGCTTTGCCTGTGAATTCAGATATTCCAAAGTGGAAATTTTGTCTGGTGATAGGTATGTTTAAAGCTTATACAGCTCCAGACAATACTACCATCTATGTACTGAGGAGAGAAACGTGCTAAGGAGGAATGAGGTTTCAGTACATTTGCAGCTTTGCAAATAGAAAATGTAGTTTTCTAAGGACTGAAATAATGGTCAATGCATGATGATTATTAATTTGCCCATCAAGTCATTATTATGCTTTCATCAGAACTAACAATGCAAATGTTTTATAAACATAAATATACATGTATTTAATAAGCTGGTCTTGCAATGTATTTCTGTTAATAACAATCTTAACCTCGTTGTTTATACCTTACAAGAGTTCTTTTCGTTTCTGTTGTGTAGCATAATATCTGTCTTGTCTTTTTCCAGTTAAGCACTTCATCTAGTGGGGTTTAATGTTGTACTAATCAGCAATAGGAATGAAGATGACTTACATTACTTTGATATGTTGTACATTTCTTTCTTTTTCCTCCCCAGAAGCACTACCTCTAAGGTAGAACAAGGAAATTTCTGTGTATTTAAAGAAATAAATTTTAAAATACGCATTTATATGTATGAGCTCTTTTCTTTAAATTGGCATTGAATGTATTTCAGTCATGAAGCTTACAGGAATAACTCCATTATGTCTAAAAGGACCTTTCAGAGCTCAGTTTTTGTCATCCCAACTATTAAAGCCTCATGGAATGAACAGGCATCGTAGTGCTCTCAAGAAAAACAGCAACTCTGAAGCATACTTTAATGTAGTGCTGGTATGATATAGAAGAAATGCTCATACTTCAGTTGCTTGCTATGAATGGTAATAGCTTCCTTTTCAGTTTCACGGAGCAGTGCAATACTTGGTCTCAAGGTGTACAGTCTCTCTTCCTTCATACAAATACTTTACATTAATAATAATGAGAATTACACATGTGCATTATGGTTAGGATATTTTAAAAAGACATTCAGTAAGTTCTAAGGTGAATTGTTATGCAGTTTCATTTGTGTTGAATGGTACAGATGACTTGAACCATGAGAAAAGGAAAGGAATTGTGGAGAAACTGGCTGTTTTCAGTACCTTGTTTCAGATGAGAATCTGATAATATAGGAAAAAGACAAAAGATAATCTTTCCCAGTCTGTAAAAGTCACCACCAGCTGTTGCAGGGCTTGCATGAAATATGTTAGAGGTCTCAGTTCAGTTTCTAGTGCATAGATATCTTAAAAACACCACAAGCATCACAAAAATAACGGTGTTGCGGCTCTCTTCTTGTGTTTGGAGTGGAAGATCTACTTGGTTATGGGCATGGAGAGGGAGGCTGAAGAATTTTACTAAAGCAGGCATGTCTTTTCTCCAGTAAGCAACATACGTAATATTCTGGGTGTGATTGTGATCATCCAGTTCAAAACGGAGGACAGGGAGAGGGGACTATGGCTTAGAAATAATAATAGAAGAAGGTGGTACTTATGTTTTGGACATTGGCTGCTGTGCTAATGTGCTATTTCAAGTTACAGGAGTGGGTGCATATATTTCTGTCCCTGAAATTGCTCGTATGTTGCTTGACTGAATGAACATTGTTCAAATCATAACTTCTGTCGCTGTTAGCTTTGTTTCATTAGCCTTATTCTTAATGCAAAATATTCTCATTGGTCTTTGATATTTTATGTGGAAATAATCTGTAGTCATCTCCAGATTGCTTTTATTCAGTTCCCCATCCACTAGTTGCTGTAGTTTTCGCATGTTTTGTTTACAATTTGGAAATACTGGCCAGTCCCGTCCCCGTAGGTTCATTCCCATTGCACTGCTGTGGAACAAGGCAGACCTAAAGTTGCCTTCAACTAGAAGTAAATGAAGTATCCCAGAGCTGATGAGGGATAGGAATAATGCATCCGGCTAGAGCTGGGTGTCAGTCCGCAGCAGCATGAACCATTCGTATGTTGCTTCAGATCCTGAACTCCAAATGCTGTTTTCTGCATTCAGAGTGCCTTCAGACAGAGGACAAGATTGTTTCTGAGGTATCTGCATGTCTCCTAAATGCTGTACTAAACACCTTGTCATCTTTGTTTTCCTGCATCCTGAATTTGTGACTATGAAGCACCTCCTATGTAACTTCCTTCTGGTTTTACTTTTCACTGATTCTGATGTGTGGTCCTCCCTTTTGTTGTTTCTTCTCATCCGAGTCTCTGTGTATGAAAGCACACCAGGCAGATGCTGTAGTACCCCTGCTTTTTTTTTTTTTTTCCCCTATTCAAGGCAAAAATTATCCCCCTGACTTTCTACTCGTGTTTCAACTTGCTATTTATTTTCAGTACCAGCCAATTTGTGTGCTTGCCCTTGCTGTTCAATGGGGATTCCTTCTGGAGCTGTGACTTGTTTTCTTCACGTTGTGCTGAAATTTTTTAGGCATCCTACTGACTACTGGAAACAGAGGAGGACAGCAACACATTCATGCAGGACAAGGATGAAAAAGTAAAGAGTCTGAGATACAGGCTAAAGGCGAGTGCTTGGTTATTTGAAAACAGTATGCACAGTTGCTGTGGTTGATACCATTCAAAAGATAGAAGGAGAAACTCATTTTAAAGGGAACACAATTTAGAGAAGCTATTTTAGGAAAAAATTCTCTCTTTGACCTGGTCAGATAATATTCTTTGCAGGGGCAGACCTCTTGTGGGAGAGGCTGCCATTCCCACACTAAGCAGGCGCGGTTCCTGGAGAAGAAAAATGATAATTATAGGAAAGAGCAGCTAGAGACAGTTACATCCTAACCTGGATCTGCTGCTGACAGGGGGTGTTCGCTGGCCACAGCCAAAGGGGGAAGGCTGAACACTTTACATCTAAGCTTGGTATTATGATGATCTTCCAGCAGATTGCTCTGCACTTGGGTCTTACTGCTGACTGCTTTAAGATTCCACCTGAAAATGCGGAAGTCGGGAGAGCTGGAAACTAAGGCTTGCTTTTATGATTTTGGGAGTTAAAAAGTGTTATGTTGTGTTTAAGCATGTTAGTAGAAATAAGGGTGAAGTGGCATAGTAGATGCAGTTACCCTCAACATTAGCACTGTAAGTCTGTATATTAGCTCCTGAAAGTATAATTTTGAATTTTTTCATCTAAATTTTGAATTTTTAAAAAAATTTAAATCAAGTGTACTTGACTGCAGCCAAAATTCAGCACAAAACTGTATCAGCCTGTGAGGTGATCAGAATCTTTTGATGAACCTTGTGGTTAAAATAGTTTTAATTTCTTCTGTTTAGACCAGCATTAAACTCAGTATCTTGTTTCTGTAGCTTTAGTTTGCAAACAGGTCAACATCACTGGCAGAGAAGCAATGATGTTCTCCATACAGAGTGATCTAGAACATGCAGTGGTTATTCAATGTTGTGAAACACGCAGCTGTGTCGCCAACCTTTCTTTCTCATTTTCTACTGACAAAGTTTTAGAAAGCCTGTGGACTCCTGGAGTACAGGTGGTTTGGACATGGTTGATAAAGGCTGATGCTCTTTCTGACTCTTGCTCTTTTTGGCATCAGAGACTAAATGTATTTTTTTCAAGAGAAGTTATCTGTTAAATTTGTGCTTTGCTTACATTTTTAAAATGTACTAAATATAAAACAATCTTGATTTGCCACCTGTTATCTATTGTTTGTCAGAGGGAATGACAAATAGACTCATCTAAGAAAAGCTGAAGTAAGGATTCAGTGCAGCCAGGACAGAAATTGCTTTTGTGTACTACGGTGGATAAAAATCTAGAAAAAGAATAGAGTATTGATTTTCCTAATGCTTTTTGTGTTTGTATCAACAGACAGTGCATACACATGCAATACCCATACCAACAAAGCTTCTTTTCCTTATAAACCTTCTTACATATTTATACATATATGTACAAAGTATACAAAGATCTCACTTCTCTCATTTTCAAATATTTTGCATTAAATTCTTATTGAATTTGACATAGAAATTTATAAAGCACTCCCTTAAGGTCGTTACAATTTTTGTTACCATCACCATATTCTAAAATCACATCTTAGGTTTTGCTGAGTCTGTTACTGAAGTAATACTCTTTTCGGTTAAAGACTGAATCTCAGCTTCTGCTTTTATTTGCGTTTGAGTTGCTTGCTTCGTGCTCCATCTTCTGCAAAAGGTCTGGGTTTGCTAATGCGGAGGTTTATAGGCATCTTATTTTCCCTCAACAAAATAGCAGGAATTAATATAAAATTGCTGGTTTACCTGCACTAAGAAGTATTTCCTAAATACCTGTGAAGCAACTAAACAGAAAGCATCTGTTTTGGCCAGCAGTTAATGTATTTCTATATCCTCATAAAAAATAGACTTGCTGTAACCCAAACTGTGGTCGTGAGTAACCCTGCCTTTTGGGGAAATTTATTTAGAAAACCTTTATTTTGATTTTTTTTAATATGATGGGACCTATCCGCTGCAGTCAGGTTAAGCGCTCTGCTGTGCTCAACTGCACTCAGTGGCTGATGGGGGCAGCTTAGGCTTTGAACAATTTCAAAGCCACTTATGTTTTATCTGGAGCTTAATGAAAGCTGGTGGAAGGTCTGCAAGATGTAACCAGTGTACTGAGAACAGTAAGTCAGCAGGTGTTTGTAGAGGTAGACTGGTAGTGGGTCGGTGTGGGGAAAGCTAAAGAGAAAGAGCTTTCAGGGACTGCTCTGCCTGAAACCCTCCAAACACAGATCCCAAGCTGAGAACACGCTTCAAGTTTGAGGAAGTTAGGATTTGCCTTTAAATTTTGAAACACAAGTTTATCTTTAATATTTTACAGCACCACTTCATTTTGCTAAACAGAGGAGAAGCAGCAAGATACTTGCAGCTGGGTGTGATTAACATACATTTATGCTGTTAATTTAACACTATGAAAATCATATTCTTTCCCAGTTAGCTCACTGAGCACTGGATGTGAGGTGTCTCTCAGCAGAGTGTGAGTCTTCTTTCTGTAATTGTTTCATGCTTTTCACTTGCAGAAATTAAATTCACTCAGTCTCGTCACACTTTTTACCGTGTTTCTTTTAATCTTGTAGTTACTTGGAGAGAAAGCTTCTAAACGAGCAATGCAAACCCAACTGGTAATTATTTGAAGAAAAAGATTCTGTGAAGGGTTCAGATTTATTGCCTCCCCCCAAAGGCTTGGGGACTTTGATTTTTGGCCAGGCTTTCAAGAGTTTTTTTGTTTACAATGAGCTGAAAATAGTGGGGGTTATTTTGATCTCTTATGGGTGTAAATCAAGAAAAACTTTGAAGTTTGGCTGAGGTTAAAACCAGTGCAACTCTGATGAGACTCAACCTCCTGCTGTTTCTGTAAGCGCTGTGTGAGGAGCAAATGCTCGTGCTGGTGGACCTGAGGCCCGAGGGGCCGTGGCTGGTGCTGGAGCCACCTCCCGTGGATCACTGCATCTCCCTTGCCACTGAAGTGCTGTTTCCTTTTCAGCATGTAATTTTGTACGCATTCACTTACCAAATGTCTAAAAGGAGCTGAGGGAGCCACTGAAGCGCTGCTGACATTTTTCCTTTCCTTCTATTTGAAATGGACAAAACAACGCAGTGACTTCAGTGGAGCAGCTCGTTATGAATTACCGCCATCAGGGCTCCCATTACAGCCCTGCTCACAACCCGACCAGCACAATGGATAAAATCACAGGTTTCCCGGATGGATTGTACTGCTCCGCGCTCACAGAAAGGCTCAAGGGCTAAAGGACAGCAGTGCTTTGCGGGGGGAACAAAAAGCGCTTTGCAGTTGTTAGCACAAAACAAAATAACAAACCCTTCTGTTTAGTAGCAAAAGCCAGAAAGAAAATGGCCCCACGCTGAGCCCAGCTGTGATTTGTGTGCCGTTGGGATGCCAGGGGAGCGCAGGGGGGCAGGCACTGTTTTTCTGCTGAGACCCCAACTGTGGGAGTCGCTCCGTCTTCTCGGCTTTTGTCGTTCAGAGATGAAGACACGCAGGGGATTGTGCGAGGTCCGCATGGTTATGCCACGGGGGCTTTATTGGCTAGAGATGTTTGCATTGGGAGTGTTTTTTGCCTCAGTTGATGTAGTTGAGCTCACTTCTTACTGCTGTTATGAGCAGGTGGTAGCCGGACATAGGCTATCAATTGTTTTCCTGCTTGGGAGAGCATTATTTTTTTTACCCTTGAACGTGGTAGTGAAAGCAGTACACTTCATAGTGTGGTCAGCTTGTGGAGATAGGAGACCCTACAACTATCAAGAGAACTGGCGTGTGGTCTTTGGTTTTGAGTAACACCTTCATGGTCGAATGTAGCCATAATAAACTATGCAATGTGAGTATCTTCACCTGTGGCAGGATTTTTAGTGCTGTAACTGTAAACACGGGCAACATCACTGCTAAAAAGCAGTTTTGCTTTTGAAGCTTTTTTAGTTATACACCAGCTTAAGTTAACTGTTGGACACTTTTGAAAATGCTGTTTAGGAGCTACCCCTGCAATTTAAACGTTAGCATGGCACTGTATTTATTCTCACCCATCCCTGCTTTCAAGAGGCGATTAGGAGATGTAGATCAGCTGCTGCTATTGCTTCTAAGATTCCATATGTTTGCCTGGTGGAAACATTTTACTGTTTTCAGCCAGCTTCCATTGGATCAGGCTAGTTTCCTTGACCTGAGTTTATTACTCTGGTGCTTTCTTTGTTAATGAAATTAATTCAGTATACTGCCAACGGTGGTGTTTTTGTGTGTGTGTGTGTGTGTGTGAGACAAAGACCCGCGAAGTCAGTCGGACTTTGCACGTCCTGCGAGCAAGTGTGACATGACTGGGAGGCAGCAGTTGTGGACACAGCCCTCTGTTTAGTGAAGCAGTCTGGGACCCAGGGAGATGAAAGGCAGTGTAAAAATGTAAAATAACATAATTACTTGAGGAGGATCATTGCCAAAAGCCTCTTATTGTTCTCATATGCAGGAACGTGTGCCAGTCTCTTAATTTAAAAAGTAATTCAGGTAGCTTAGTGAAGGCTTATTGCCTCAGTGAGGGAGAGCCTGAGCTAAGGGGGATGTTAGAAGCACCTTTTGTTCGTACTTGTAAAAAACACCCAAATCCAGAAATCAGAGATTTCTTGAAGTCTGGGGGAAACACTGCCTGGTAACGGCCATGTGGCCTTGCAGAACTTTTTCCCTATGTTTACTGAGAACAGTTTGCTAAATTCAGCTATGTGGTGCAGTGTGGGTTCATTGCAAAGAGCTTCCTACTAGCTTGAAATTTACAAATAATTTTAAGATTATTGATTTTTGCAGGAGTTTGGAAACCAATAAAACTAGAGTCTGTGCTGCTATCTGCTAATCTAAAATGCAAGTAGCTCAGCTTCAACCCATGCAGAGAAGCAGGAGTGAGCTGTGCATGCTAAAGTCAACCTGAAGTATGAGAAAGTCATGAGGCTAGCTTAAGAAATGTAGATTGAAATACTTTTCCCAAAATTTTGGGTTAATTTAAGTTTCATCTTTGGCCTATTTTGTGGTCTCGTACTGTCATTATCAGCTGCTGATGCTTATGAGATTTTTGTTGTTTCTGACTTTTCATTAGTTTTACTTTCTAGGAGTTAAGATAGTAGGAAAAATTTATATCTTTGGGAAAATCATAAAACTGGGAGCCTTATATTGGTGCAGGAGGAAGAGTATTTGTAACTCCCCTTTATTTGTATGTCATGATCTGCCATGTGATTTTGTCTGGAAAACTTGGCCCAAGGGCTCTGCCTGCTTCTGGCCTCTCTGCTTTGTTCAGCAAGGAATGCATGCAGGTGGCAACGCATGTATCTTACCAATCCTTATTTAGGGGCTACAGCTCTTTACCTGGCTTTGAAGGTGGAACTTAAAGAAGGCTTGGTGAGTATCCCTGTTCTCCTACCAGTCCATCACCTGTAGTTCAACTGAGGAAGAGCACTAGTAATCATTTATTGCTAGCTTCAGCTTAGAGAATTATCTGTAGCCAAATTCTCATCAGAATTAATGCACGATACAGAGATTTGGCTGTAGACCTGGGAAAGATAATAAGGCTGTGGAGGCAGCTCTTCCATAGGTTGCGTTGTTATCTTTAAGTGCTAAATTGGTATGTTGGTGTGGTAAAGTGTGTGGAATGCTTCTTGCATTTACAGCATGTTAAACTAGTTTTAGCTTCTATTTTCGAGAGGTGAGATCAAAGGAGGACTCAGGAGGAAAGAAAGAGAGTAAAATGACATGCATCTTTCTTCCGATGTTATCTAAACTCCACCAAGGTCAGCAGGCCAGAACAGCTGGTATTACTGTACCTTGCCTGGCATGGTTGAATATTTTGCATACTGCTCCTGCGCCATCTGTTTAGTTGTTCAGTTCAGTGACACAATGACCAAAATGAAAAGCAAAGACTTTTGCACTGGCATTATGTAAAATAGACTGCTGGAAATCCAGAGCACTTCCTAGCTGTCTACTTTGAATTAGATCCCTTGTTTATCCTGATAAATGAACTGTCCTGGACAGTTTCTGCCAGCCTTTTGGAAGATGGCATGCCCAGGTTTTTAGGTGCTGAACATTCAGCCGACACATGTACACACAAGTGTTGTATATCTGGAACTGGCGTGCACTGGGGCCAGATTTTCAGAAGTGCTTGGCTTTCATAGAAGTGTTACACCAAGGCCACATTTCCAAAACACTGAGCATCAGTGAAACTCATATTTTTTGCTTCTTGACAGTGTCTGCAGAACATGGGAAAAATCTGGCCGGTATGGGTAGCGACAGATAGCTGCTTGTCTCTATGGTTGCTCATTTAAAGTGTGAGCACTTGGAGAGAGCCTAAGTCTTTTCAGGAGCAAAGACCTCCTAACACAAAATCTTACACACAAAGTGAAGGGAATCTGGCATGTACGAAAAATAAGTGCAAACCGCATGTTTTTAAGGCTGTGGCAAATAATACATATTCTTTGTATCATTTAGACAAATGCAGAGATTGTCTTTCTTGAAGTATATTCAGCAAAACCACTACCCCTCTAAAAAGCAGGAGATTTTAGGCAAAACATTGTGTTAAGAGAAAGCTGTAATTCAGATGTCCACTAAAGTGTCAGCAAGTGCCAAAGTTAAGTTTATGTGTTGAATCTTGGTTCTGCCCCCTGAGCAGTGTTTTGAAGAAGAACCTGCATCCAGGAATGAAGAATTCGACAGTCACAGCTGTGACGTTATCTCAGCTTCATTTGAGTTCAGTCAAAGCCGGGTAGCCTATGACACTGGATTATTTGTTCTGCTCTTCCAGTTCAGACAGATGTAACAGAGAGGCATCAGAGATCGTCAGCATTAATGAAGGCATCCTTGATCTTTTCACAAACCTTCACAGAAGCTTGCTGTATATTCTGAGCTAAGGGATGGCAGCAGAAAGTCCTGGGAGCACACATACAACATTGTTTTAGGAGGAGGAGGAACTGCTCAGGATTTAGGAGGAAACATTCTCTGCACATCCTGATCCTTACCCTTGCCTAGGTGCCTGCCTGGGACTCCTTTTGGAGGTTTTCAGATTGATCTAGGACAGCCGTCCTGTGCTTTTCAGTAGGTCTGTGCTGATAAAGCGCTGCTGCAATAGGGAGACTTTGAGCAGAGTTGGAGGCTCTGTAGATGCCTGCACCACTTCCATCGTCCCTGCCGTGTGTGAGCACTGGAGCAGGGCAGCGTGGCGACCTTGAGGGTCACCCAGTCTGCAGGTGTATAGAGATGGCAACCATGAGTTTGTAGGCTTCTGTAATACATGGAGACTTTTATCCTCTAAATTTCTCCATTACAGATTACCACAAATGCTACAGAAAGTCACCACTAGCAACTAAACTACCACTAAAATCATTACTAGCAAGGATAGCTAAGATTAATATAGTGAATAGATACCGGTCTAACTATTAGAAATTACTGTAAGCAATCAGTAATACCGTATCAATCAATAGTATAGCAACAGTCAATATTATAGCACAACCAAGTAGGTATATACTATTACAGTTTACTACACGAACTACTTCACATTAGTGAAGCAAACTTACCAACAATATAACAGCAGATATACTTATGATTGATTACTTATATACATATGTAATAGCAGTAGATTGCAGAAGAGGCCAAACCATCCCAGAGGGGAGGACGAACCAAATCAATCCCAAAATCTGGGCCCAGAGGAATACCAATGAAGTAACAGACAGAGTCTCACATCAAAGGATCTGTCACGGGGTGTGGATTCAGCCAGGTGAGAGTCCAACAGCTTGTAGAAAGCTTGGACAAAATTCAGCCTCTTTAGGAAATAGAAATGTACAAGAAGTTCTTGGAGAGAACCCCATTGGCAGACTGGTTTTCACGTTTTCAGACAATAAGTTGCTGTTGCAGTTCCTTGTTTTTGCACTTACTGATGTTATCTGAGGATGTCTCCGGTTTCTAGGTACCCAGCTGTACTCCAAGGAGGCCAGCTGCACTTTTCAAGGATGTTTTCAAGGATGTTTTCAAGCCTCACAGCTCCCAGGCTGGCAGGCATTTTCTCTGTCTATTTTTCAGCAGACATTTTCTTTTTTCAGTTATTTTCCCCTTTAAACCAGGCCACCTTTATGGCTGTTCACACCAGGCAGGCAAAACAGCATCGCTCCCTCCCTGTGTCACCCTCTGCGACCGCCCCGACACCCTGAACGTGGTGGGTGTGGGGTGCCAGAAGCTTTTCATCACACGCAATTTTAAGGCACGCTATGCTGTATACTGATCATGTAAGAACTCCCTGATGGCGACCGCTGTGGATTAGGAGACCTTTAATTAGCCATTGATTCTCACTTTTCCCACACACAAACTGGTGTTTGCTTGGCCTTTGCACTGGGGGACTTCCACAGAAGGGAAGGCAACTGAGCCTTTATTTCACACAAGTTCTTCTGCAGCGCCTCGCCTCATTTAAGATAATAGATGGTAATATTTCTGGAATTAGTAAGAATATCTGCTTGCTGATAATGGCAATTTCATGAAATCTAGAAACAGAAATGATAATGTATTTAAAGTGGTTTTCTGTTTGTTTGGACTGGTCAAGAGTGACTTATTAATGACTTCTAATAAAGCTAAGTGCATGCTGGAAGTACTATAAAAATCCCAATTTACTCATGAAAATGATAAACTTTGATAATTGATGCCAGTAATTTATTTTTGTATTTTATGCTGAGATTAGCACTTGCAGACAGAGAGTTAAAGTTCATAATTTACAAGTGCCAGAGGCAGTGGCAGGCTGTGTTGACAAGCCTTTTAATGACTGCGGTAGGTTTGATATTAAGCAAAGCCACTGGAAGTGCCACATGAATATTCATTTTAATGACATATATTGGTAGGCAAAGGATTGCAACTTGCACAATATAGCTGTGTCTTAAAAATTAAATGAACATACGGTAAACAATAGGCGTTTTAAAGAAGCTCCAAATAGTTTCATTACAGTTAGATGGCAGTGATGGAATTAAATTATAATAAGGGGAAAAAGAAAAGCTTTCCTTCTGTGTGCAGCCTGAAACCATGATTACATTGGTATCACGTGTATAGGATAAGTGGGAAGGGACTGCCCATACCATCTGAAATTGCTGACAGCTGTTAAAATCAGTCTTGTACCATGTGCAAAGGCATTAATCATGTTGCTGACTACATCTGTTCTTGGGAAAGGGGACACATCTTGCCTTTGAGGACAGTTACCTGGCTAGAAAAGGCTTGTTTCCAATTGTTATGCAGGCCCGCGTGTCATACCATTACCACAGACTGCGAGCTCGTGATAAGAACTAATTGACTAGGAATTCCTTATTTGCATCGCATTTTTGATTCCTGGGAATCAATGGGTAACCTGAAAGTCATGACATTGCAGAGGTCAGCGTGCGCATGTACACCTCATCAAGCCACAGAATTTGATTAGCTGAAATGGTAGCAAGGTTTTTGTACATTTTTTTTTTTTACATTTGATGTGCGACACAGCCAGACGAGACAGGTCTGGCTGAGAAGTCTTTGCCTACAGTCCTTTTTTTCTGTGTCATAAAACTGGAGGCAGTGTACGTGGGTATCATTAAAGCTTGTGCTGCTGGCATCAGATGGTGATCTTGGAGTTTCTGGTGAAGGGTCACAGTGCTGAGGAAGCAAATTTAATGATTTCTGACATTGTTCCTAAATTGGCTAAAGAATATAGGATTTTCAGGGCAAGCCTAGGAAAAGAAGGTACTCCACTGAGGGAGAGGCTGTAATACCAAAAACATGTATGCCAGAAGCCCAAGGAATAGCTTTTTATTCTTCCAGAAGTGCATACTAAGCACAGTTTCTAATATGGCAATTAGTCTAGATTTTCAGGTTCTGTGATGCAGTATTTTGCATGAATAATGAATGCTTTGAAAAAATAGCCATTCTACAGCAAACTTAAAATCTAGGAGTGTCAATTAAATAGAATGTGCTGTACATACATCATCATAAATGGTCTTGATACCCCAGAAAAGGTTTCGCCACGCAGCTCGTTTTCATTAACAAGTTGCATGAACAAAGGAAGGTCAGTAATCATTGTTCACACAGCGTCTCTAAATTGTCCATTACAGCATATGTTAACAGTGCCATGTTTCTGAAGAGGGAATGGCTATTTGTGTATGTCCATTGAGTGCAATGAAGTGGTGGCGGGAGACAATGAGGAGAAAGAAAGAATTGACAGAAGAGAAGGAGAAACAATACAGAGAAAGCCAAAGTAAGAACATTTACAAAAATCTTATATCGTGCTGCTTGTTTTACAAAATGGAGCAGGATTTTAAGAAGAGAAGGGAAAAGAAGCTTCCAGAAGGGTTTGATTTTAAAAAACAACAACAAGCAGACAACCCAAAACTACCAGCCATTTGATATGGAGCAATATTTACATTTATCAATATGCATTAAAAAGGGAGGGACGCATGAAATGTTTTACAGCCTTCAAACAAATGGCTAGTGTGCACACTAGGGCAAGTCTCCTTGCATCGTAGGCATTTTCACTTGCTACATTAGTATGACTAGAAGTTATGCTTTTATTTACTATTTAAAATTTTCATCTTTAGGGAATGAAACATTTCCATATTAGTACAGCAGAAATTTCCTCAAAAATGTTATAATTCTACTTACTAATTAGGAAAAGCTTTTTAATCCTGTGGACAGAAGAGACCAGAACGTTTGTCATTTAAGTAGCTAGCTGTTATGCAGCTTGTATGTTAACACAATATAAATAGCCTTTATTTCTCTCTAGTCATTTATGTATTTCATACACAAATATGAGTGTTCTTGCCTACCAGTATGTTAGTGTATATGCAAGTAGCAAAGAATGTCATCTATTTTTTGAACGTTACATGTTCACATATAGACACCTTTTTAGTAGAGCTACTCATTTTCATCATGTTTTTGTAAAAAAAAAAAACAAATAGGTGATACTATGCTGATTCTGTTGTGGGGTTTTTTTCAGTATGGAATACTGATTTTTCCTTTTATTTAGTGATTTTTAAATTCATTTTGAACAAGAAGGATTTCCCCATTTTGAACAGTAAAAAAACAAAATCTGAAAATTCATTTGATAACAGGCATTCTCACACTGCTAGGAATACGTTATGAAATGGTGTTTTAAGAGAATTTGTAAGAAGATGTAAAATATTTGTAAATAGCATATGGCAGCCATAAGTAACAATGTATTTTATAGTTTCTACTGTGTCAAGACAGTGGCATAAGTTATTTTTATTTATTGCAGAATGAAAAGCCTACTCCCTAAGACAGAAATTCTTTTGAAGTTGCTCTGTGTGTCAGAGAAAACACCATGGTGTGTGAACCTCTGCAGAGCTGAGGCTGTTAATGCCGCGTGGCTCAGCTCGAGCTCTCCCGGGGGGCTGCCCAGCTCCGGCGTGGAAACGGGGCCGCTGCCCCCAGAATCATTTAGCTGAAGGGCTTCATCATTAAAAAATGCTCTTCGGAGTCTGCTGGTTGCTTTCGAGGCACATGGAAAATCCTTCAAACCATGTTGTTACCTGGGGCCCTGGGGAAGAAGAGAGGCAGGCCACTGTCTTGGGGCTGCTCCCTTGCTCTGTGCTGTTTCCAGGACTCTGCCCAGTACTGCCCCGTGGTACCTCAGAGGCTCTGCTTACTGCTGAAGATGGCCAGCGGCCATTATTTGGTGTAAGCTTTGTGGTATTGGGTTTTTTTTAATGAGTAAATAACATATAATATCACCACCAGCACTGTTCTAGCTTTTGTTGATCTCTGTAACCTGGTCTTCACGAGGCTGGGACATTGCGTGGAGAGGCAGAAGATGACACAACGATTTTGTAGCCATAGATGATAAGGGTGTAAGCAAGCTCTGCAGCATGAAGCCACCTGTAGCTTCTCTCTTGTGGAGGCACGTTATGGTTATGGTAAGCAGGCTTTTGGAGGACTAGGAAGGTAGAATGGATTTTTATTCTTTATTTTCTTTGAACAGAGGTACCTGGTATTTGACAGTCTATGCAATAACGAACCAAATTTTAGCATATTGAAGGTTGTTGTCTGACACTTTCCCAGGATAGATAGCATGTTGGATCTTTTATACCATAAGCATTTAGGAATAGCAATGTTTGAAAACAGAGACTTGTCTATTCCACTACCATTAGGATAGAATTCCCTGCCTGAAACAAGCACATCAAAGGACAGTAATTAGCGCAACAGAAAAGAGAGTAGAAGTTTCAGTGTTAGCTATTCAAATACTGTTGATTTGTGTTGGTCTCCAGTTGAAAAAGCTTCATTTATTGAAATTTGGAGGAGGAAGTGCTTGTGCGGGCAGTGGGCTGAGTGCTTGGAAGGGACCGTCCATCAGCAGAGGGAAGAGGGCACCTGGGCTGCCTCACAAAGCCGGAGGGGAGAGGCGTCAACCTTTGGTATTTCCTTCTCAGTGTTGTTGGTTTGTTTCTCTGTTTTTCCTGGTGAGCTGCTAGGAAGAGTCGAGAAAGCACTTTGCATTGTCTTCATAACAGCAACCAAGAGCCCCTCTCCCCATTCAGTAATATTATGTTACCTCATTTTCAGCAGCTTAATAAAGGAAAGTTTTTGCCTCATCTTCTGAGGTGCCGAGCATCCCTTCTGCTCTGTGGCTTTTGTAAGACGCAGAGCTGGTCAAACATTTTGAGGGACCGAAGCAACGCTCTTGTGCTGCAGCAACATGGTAAATCAGACTCAGTGTGTGGAAACTGTCATTGTCTCCTGCCCACTGGAGATTTCGTGTGGGCTTGAGAGTGCCTGCTCAGAAACCAACGTGACGGCTCCGAATGTTTTAAACCAGTGACGGTCTTCTTCACAAGATATTTTTCATTTTGTGATAATTTTTTGTTACATATTTTGATAATAAGGTTTTAGAAACAAAAGGATTTGATTCTGCAGGCCTTTACTATTTTATTCAGTCCTGTTGATTTAAGTGGATCTTTCCTCTATTCCAACTATATTAAATAGAAAATTGAAGACGTGTTTTTGATTACTGTTCATAAATCTACCACAATCTACAGTGTTTCTTACTGAATAGAATTTGAATTCAGAATGTCCTAAATGATTAGTATTGGAGTCATGTAATACCTTATTTCAAATATCTCTTTCTTTAATATGAGAACTAGTTTCAACTTTTGTAATACTTAAACCTTCTGCCTGGTAAATAATGCATATGTGCTATGCCCCTATTCAGTATTCAGTCTATTGTTTTCTATTATCTTTCTTATTTATACGGTCTTCCTGGTGTAAAATGAAGAAGATTTTGGACGTATTCCCCCAGGAAGGAAAACTGTTGGTAGCATTCAATCCTCGCTCCTACAGAAATTTGAATATAATTTGAATGCATTAAAATTAATCTTAAAAGGTGGCATTCTTTGCAGAGAGTATCAATAGGCATTTTGCAACAAGTTAAGAAAGTGTTTTGTATGTTCTAGTAGTTTGCTGTTACCTTTCAACAGTCATGAAGAAAACTCAGAAAATTACTTTCAGAAGTCATTTTACAATGTATTAGAATATTAGTATAACTAAAGTTTTACTTGTTGCAAATATGATTCTTGATATTATTTTGCAAGTAAATGCACTGTCTCCAGTGCTAGGGCATACATTGAGAAATGACTTCCTGGAGACTGCAAGGAGGCAGCTTCGGTTTGGGCTGGTTCCCAATGTGTTGTTGGGCCTGAAAACTCAGCACATTACCTCTGCCAGGTGCTCTGTTTTCCAAAGCGATGAACTGAGGGGCACTGTGCATCCCACCGCTATGTATGGTGTTCTGTAGGCAGTTTTCTCAAAACTGTGAAATATTTGAAGTAAGGAAATCCTCCCCTGAAGCTCAGGCTGGCATACCATATTTCTCCAAGTAAATCTGGTGCAGCCTTTTCAAAAACAGGCAACACAAAATTGTGAGTATAAGTTATCCGTCTGTGTGAGGATTAAGAGTAGACTTCTAACTTTTCACTATAAAAATGGCAGTAAGAACGAAAGTTGAGTCAAGTTGGTTTATACACTGAAAAAAAAAAAGTGCAATAGAACAGAATTAATCCCTTTTCACTGGACTTTGTACTGCCCCAGATGGTAAATCCAAAATGGTTTACAAAATGATAAATCCGTAGAAGTGGAGCAATGCAACGGAGACAAGGCTGTGTATAACAGTCATTTCCTGAATAAAATAGCAATAATGCCAGATTCTTATAGTCCACTATTCACAATTCAGAAGACAGCTTTCTAAATATTTTCAGTTTACAGCACACAAATAAATCATAGAGTAAAATAATTATATGTCAGACCATATGCTATCAAAGTATTATACTGTGTAAGGGGCCTTAAATATCCTGTATCACTTAATCATTTCATAAATAAGGATTTTCATTGAATGTGAAATGTATGCACAGTAAAGGCAAGTAATGTGGGCAGTACTAAAGTGATACATACTACAGTAGTATATAATCTAGATAGTTGAATTTATCTACTCAGGCATACTTAACTGTCATGCTATGAGTTGTATCGAACAGTTACAGTTATGGCAGTATAATATATCTCTTATTAGAGGTGGACTTTGACGCAGTTTCCACCAGTTACAATTTATTATGTCAAAGAGTGACTACTTTTAAACTCAGCTAATTAATTATTGGCTTAATGCTTGGCAGTCTTGTTACTTTGCAGCAGGGTCTGAATCCAAGTTATTTATGATGGTAGTTCAGGCACTGGAAGTGATCAGTTTTCATGAGCTCCGAGTTACTCAAGCTTGTGGATCAGCACGCACTCAGTCATATATGTAAGAAGAAGAAAAGAAAGCAGAGCAGCGACAAAGAAATAGCTGCACAAAGAAGGGCAGCTCCTACCATGAGGCAACAGCAGCAGTAAGTGCATTACACAACAAAATATCGACATCTTGATTTTCAGAGGCAAACTGCTGTTTTGCAACCACAGTTGCTTTCAGTAGAAGCGTGCATGTGCGTGCATCTGTGTGTCGGGCCAGGGGTCCCACGCAAAGTGGAATCTCAGGTCTCCAAGTTAGCTTAGCTTCTTTAGTTGGGACTTCCACCGGGAAATCAGAGTTAGATACCTGCCTCTTTTTATTGACTTTATGGTAGCCCAAGCATCTAATTTAGTGCCTTAACATTGGATACTAAAACTCTCCTTCCTATATATAGCTGAAAACGCAAACAGCTGGGTAATCTACACATACAATGCCATGACTTGATTCTGCCTTAATTTAATGAAACTAATGTAATCAGAATTAAGTGATGGCAGAGTTTGGCCCATCATTTATACAGTGTTCTTATGACTAACGTAAGGTGGGAATTAACAAAAGCCTGTCCCTCAGGGGAGTGTTGGGTTTCACGTGAAAGATGCTGGTAGTGTGGCAGGAGGCAGCTGGAGGGTTGTGAGCGGGCACACGGGCTGCTCCCATCTCGCGTGAGGGGTGATGCGGTGTGCATTACCCCTCAGTAATGCCCCACTGTCACAAGCAGTGTCTTGTTCAAACAGGTTTTCAAAGAAGACCAGAAAATGGGTCTATGTTTACCTCCAGTGTTTCTAACCTCTGAACCTCCCTTTTTCATCACCTTCCTTTAGAGGTGAGCCATGATTAAGCTATAAATAACAAAGCTACTTCTGGTTTTAGCTTCTGCAGTGTCTTACTGAGCCTAAGATGTTAAATCATCGCTTTTATGAAAGAAACACAAATATGGAAAATTTGGGTTTTCTTTGGACATTGTTTACCGAAGACCCTGAATGAGGGTATTGTAAGTGAGTATTGTAAATTGAAGTCTATGTCCAACCATACGTAATTGGGAAATTTTCCTGAGTTGCATGAATATTTAATGAATTTTTATACAACGATGGAAAAATTGGGGGAAATTTTATGTATAGATTGAGATCCAGAATTTTATAAAAAATATAAATGCATTATAAAGTAGTAAAAGCCAAGAACGTCTTCCAAAAAATCTATCACAATATTATATTTTAGTTAGTGTCAAATTCAAACAGTTGGTGATTCTGGCTTTTTTTTTCTTATTGAAGCTGATTTTGGATGGGCTGAATTACTCTTGGGACATGAGCACCTGTCCAGGGAGAGCTCTGGGTGACATTTCAATATGAAGTGCCTCAATTGCATTCCTAAATCCAGGTGGGGATGAATCTGTCCTCTGTCTCATTTTTCCTTTTACACTTGTGGAAGCCTTGCTGCAAGTAAATGCGTTAAAATATGGTGAGAGAGGAGGATTGAAACTGATTTTTATCCACAGGCTGTAGTCACGTATCATAGATCAAGGTTATAAAAGATTGCAGCCTGCAATATGGCAGTGAACATATGCTGCTGACTGCCATGGCTCCTGTAAGTTCTGTTTCTGTGAGGGAAACTATCAGACTTGGTTCCTCAGTCAGTTTAAAAGATGTCTTCTGTATGTCTTAGTGTATGTCTGTAGTGTACTTACACAATATACAATGCCTCTCTTAGATCAAGCACACCATCCTCACTTAGATCATCAGATTTCTGAAGTCAAACACAAGATCAGGGGTGGTGTGATCTCTGTTTACATAATCTAGGTTTTATTTTTCAAATGGTAAAATATAAGATGAATGTGGCCAAAGAGGCAGCTTTGGGTGGTCTTGCCAGCTGAGCACACTTCAGCCCCACCTCTGTTCAGCTGCCAAGCAAATGGGACAGAGCGTGGTCATTTCCAGTGAGCCTGCGCCATGGGCGCTCACTTCCCCTGGGCTCCCTCAGGGCTGGAGAATGGAAATAAAACAGATTCCCGTTTGGGCCAGGCCCAGTCTGGTGTTTGCACCCAACTAGTTTGCACCAGACCGTTCCTGGTATATACTCTGTTCCTTGTATCCACCTCCAGATATCCTTTCCCAAGACCTGAGAGCGGTATGGAAAATACACTGCTTTCTTTTTCTTACCCTGTGAAAGAGGTAAGGCTCAGCGTCTCAGTGTTCAACAGTGCTGAACAGGATGCGACTGTCTGAAGATACTGCATGCATGTTTAGTATCAGCACATTTTATTGTTGCAAACAAAAACATCTAAAAATAAAATCCCATGTTATTTTGAAGCACTAACAAAGCTTTTTTCTTTCCCCTTTTAAAATAAAGTATAAAATAAAAAGAAACTCCAGACCAAAATGACCTATTGCTATTGGAGAATTCATAGCAAGATGTCCATGAGAATGAGGAGTTAGTAGAGCATGGAGTTTTCGTTGTAGAGGTTATTTGATTTGAAAGTTTCAACTTGCGGTGTCGATACAGGTGCCTTAAATCAGAGAAGCTAAAGACAGAGCCGATTTTACGATATTTAAACTTCTGCATGTAAAATTATGCCATTGTTGCTTGTAAATATGCTAAAAACCTCCTGTAGTGTCTTGTAAATATGCTAAGCACCCCCTGTAGTTAGTTCTCCCACTACCATTATAAATGAGAGCAAAGAAAATGTATTTCTTACATTATAGCTTCTTTTCCCAGGTGTAAATCTGCTGTTTTGTTTGGCATTAGCAGCTCTGTTCCTTGACTGGCAGGTCTTGGAGTCTGCCATAATGGTGAGCCGTGCTTACAGTTGCTGTGCTTTAGAGTCAGGAGGGAATGGTACTGCACGCTATTTTTTCAAAGAAAGGGCATTACAAGGCCAACATCTAATAAATCCTAAAAGCTTTTTTTTTTTTCCCCTCCCCCTCCTTCTTTTCTCTCTTGGTATCTTTCAAATTACAGTAATGGCACAGTTACCTTTACATTACAGCATCATAGTCTGAGCTACTGTAGTTAGAATTGTCTTAGCACTCTCATTACAAACCGGAGTTTCTATGCGCTACTGAAGGAAGTGGTGTCGGTCAGCCTGACAGACTGTCTATCAAATACTATTCTGTGCTTGCTTCCTGATATTCATTCCAGAAGCAAAATGGTATAGGTAGAAAAAGGGAAAATTATTTCCAGGAAATCCTAGTTAAGAACAGTGAAAGAGGGGCTGATATATGAGTGCTGCGTTGGTGAAAAGATGCCAGAGCAATCCATGGCCAGCCAAAGCATCAGACATAGGCAAAAGTCACGTGAAGTGTTTGCACGGCACGAAGTCCAAGCGGTGCTGCCGAGGGGCCTTTCTGCCGGGGCTGCACGCGTAGAGCGTTGAACCTGCTGCTCTGCTGTGCCCGTGTCTGCCCTGCCCCGTGGTCCCACCAAGAGAGTCCTCTCCGGGCTGTAGGCCCTGCTTGGGATACCCTGATTCTACACAGGCTCTCCTGGGGGAGGGTCAGGATGAACATCATGAGCCCTCAGCCAGCTCCTCGGTTTGCGAAGTGAGGTTGTGATCCAGCAGCGCGGACCACAGACCATCTGGGTCTCTTTCCCAGGGGGCAACATTTCACAGAGGTGTAGACTCATAGTGGTGAAATTGGTTTTGTTCTTCATATTTCACTGACATTTGACAGCCCAAGAAATACTTAGGGGCAGTCTGGGGTTCAGGAACAAGAAGCAAATATTCCATATTTGTTGTGCAAATCTGATCTTCTCATGGATTGCAGAGGCCAACTTTAAGTTATGTGGTTAAAATACTAATTCAGAAATCATTTGTGATGTGCTAAAACTGGAATATCCCTATTGAGTAATGTACTGCGGTCAGTAGAGTTTATCTGAAATTATGCCAGCTTAATGAAGAAGGACATTGTTTGGTCATAGCTCTGTGTTTAGACTTTAATCATCTTCATTTCCTTCTTTAAACAACTGCTGGTGCTGTTGAGATGCCGTTTCTGCTGTTATCTTGACTGCCATCTCTTTGTTTCACTGTATTGTTGAGAATTTAATATTTCAGCCAAAATTTATTATTTTGTTTTGTTGTTTGACAAATGTAGGGTCTGTGGGCAGACCACGCTACTGCAGTCCTGCCATCCTGTAGGTTCTGCTAAAATGGAATCATATTTCTCGAATTATGTTCTTTATGTGTACTTTGTATGCCTATTTAAATACACTCTTTCTGCTATTTATTAATTTATGAGCTGTTTTCCTGCTTTCGGCACAACCCAATATAATTGCCCTTATGCACTTTCACGTGAAGAAAGATTTACATACCAGAGAGAAAAAAAGTATTGGGCATAAATAACTTCTGAATGTGTCCTAACATTCTCATGTTTATTATGTGATCGAGTGCTACCTAGTTTGAGAGCAACTCTTTGCAGAAAATAGATTGCAAAAAATACAGCATGTGTCTAGGGAGTTTTCAAAAACACAGTTCTATTTGTGGTACAGGGGACAAAGACCTGTGAAATACAGCTAAAACATAATGCAGAGTGATTTTTACATATCAAAGGTGCTGACACATACTAAAAAACTTATGTGCTAACAAAGACCTGAATGTGAAAGGTCTGTTTAAAAGCTGAATAAAATTCAAAATGGACTGGAAATATTCAGAAATATCTTTTAAGTGTTTAAGAAACTTGAGGTATTATGTCTTTCTGCATCCTTTTTTGAGTGTCACTTGGGGCGTTATTTACATTTTTTGTATGCTGTATTGTGTACCATCAGTTTTCTAGAAAGTAATTCTATAATGAGGTGTCAGTAGAAATGAGCTGGATTTATTACACTTCTGTAACTGAGTACCAATAACTTGCTGCAGTACAGTATTTCACCATGGGTGAAGCTGGTTATTGTCTAACACGCTCTGCTCATACTTCTTCCTGATTCTATCTAACATTTCTATTAAATATGATATGTAATGTTTAGTGCAGGAAGTGGAGTGGCCTTTGTAAGATGCTGTTTTCTCTCTGGAGTCTTAAACTTAGCTCTAGAGAGGTGTCAGTGTTGCAAAACTGAAATTTTAAACACTTTATCTCATTTGGTCTGGATTTTTGTTACAGCCTTAATTCAGTTTGCCTTCTGAACTCAATCTGCTGTGCATGGGAAGTCACAACTCGTTTTCTTGGTAGTTTCCTTTATTAACAGAGAAAACAACAAGAAGGTAAAATTTGAAGAAATTACAAATTTTTTATTGAAAAATGATGGGTTTTGGGTTCTTTTTTTTGAGGACTAGTTAGAGCAAGTCCTTGTACTTCACAAACTTTATTCACACATCACTTTACTAATTTCTGAACAGATTTATTTACAGATCTTCCTACTGTTTCCTTGTTCCACTGGAAGTTGTTTGAATAACAAAAACATACAACCGTTTTTCAAATTATTTGTGCTTTCCAAAAGACGTGGCAATTGAGTGCTACTAATTTGTTAAAATACTGTTAGGTTTAGAATCCAAACTCTTTGAGATTTGAGATATTTCAGTTTAGGTGCTTTTCAATATATAAATACTGATTCCAAGTACACGCTTGAGCAATATGCCAGTCAAAAGCAAAGACGAAGTTAAGAAAATGAATGAAGAACATTCCTTCCTTTATACTGTATAATTTCTGTTTGTCCTGTTGTGACTTTCAAAATTATCATTGGTGCTTTCTGAAAACTTTACAGTTGCATGACAGTCTAAAAGATGTGAATTATAAAATTGGAAAGATTTCGAAGTCACCCTGCTCTTCCGTTGCCTAAAGATACTTACTGGGATCTTTAAAAAAGATACCAGAAAAGAGTGACTTTGCTACTAATTGTTTACAATATACATTAGATTTCAATGATTCTGTGTCCTTCTGTTGGGAGACCTTTACTGGTCATTAGACTCAATGCTGAATATTTTCTTTGGGTATGATCTAACTTGCTAATCTGTGCACTTGTCTACAGTAAAACTCTTTCTTCCTGACTTTGCATTTCCACTCAGTGTTCTGAATCCATCCACATGCCTTTTTCCTTCTTTTCTTCTGAGTTGCTTCACATTAATGTCAATCCCTGTAGCAATACCTTCCATTACTGCTCCAAAGTGCATAAACATGCTATCATACTAACAGCTTTTCCTGGTGTCTTGGCACAGGCCTGTTCAACTGATAGTGCTGGTGAAAAGCAATTTAAAACAACTTGTCAGCCCTACCCAGTGAGCGCTGGCAGTCACTCTGCCATTTCTTTCCTCTAGTTATTAAATGTAAATTTTCAGCAACGTTAATTTTCTGGCTTCAGAAAGCTGCTGACTTCTGTGACTCTGCGATATGGCTGTGTATACCTGGGAGAATCAGAAGCCAGCAGAGATTTTTTGGCAATGATTTTGTCTTTTCCACTTTCATCCTCCTCTTTTTTCCTCCTCGCAAGGATCATACCAGTGTTCATACCCTTCTTGAGTCCTAGGAGGACAAAATGTCTTGTTCAGACTACTCTTAATTATTCGAAGATGCTTCTGAAGGTTCCCTGTCATCCATGGGGGGCAAATGCCTTTCCCTGTTGCCTTTGCCTGTTCGAGGCCAGTCCTGCACAAATAATCAGGGACCAGGAGTGGGGGCTCCATGTCTCTTTGGCCTTGGGAGGCTGGTCTGTGCTTGCTGAGCCTGAGCTTGCTGATATTGCCGCCTTTGGGAGGCATCTGCTTCAGGGTAGTCTCGCTGTTTAGGAACTACCTTTCCTTTTCTCTGGCAGCGGGCCTTGGGACATCCCTTGTGCTCCTGTTCCCAGGGAACTGGGCAGCAGGCTTTGAGGTCTGAGGGGGGCTGGTGAGTGTAGAGTTCAGAGTCTCTTAGCTCCTCCAGTATCTGAAGCCACTTTCTGGCATCCTCAGAAAGAAATATTACTACTAATTATTACACTAAATAGTTCCCAAAAAATGTTACATGTAGTATCTGTATACAAGAACAGCTCACTGAGATATTTTCGTATAATTATCTTATATAGCATATATTTCCAAAACCAAAAAAGGTAGTGGGCAAGTTAAAGTTGAACAGCCCTTTTTCCCTCCCTTCTCCTCCTCCAATTTTCTGTTTTCTAACCTTTTAATAAATCTTTTATAAACAGTACCTCTCAGTTATTTCAGGATAATTAAAACACTCCTGTTTTGTCTTAACTGTTGGATATCAATTCTGGCCTGCTGATATGAAGGCACAAAATGTAATATAAATATTTTAATTGACAGCCTGTCCTGAATCACTACCCCTGCTAGCTGGCAGGGACGACCTGTCCTGGCGATATTCCTGCTGGTTTGCCAGGTCCCTCAGTGGTCTTGAGGAAACCATGGTAGCTCTGTATGCCAGGTTTTTTTTATGTATATCAATGTATAAGCTGGCATGGTACTGAAGTCTGAGTCTACTTCTTTTTTTTTTCCTCTCACAGATCACTTTTAGCCTTATTTTTAATGCAGGTTTCTTTACTTCACATGTCTCTGCATCCAGAGGGGAAAAAAAGCAGTTAATAATTCCTCCTTCACTGCTTTTATTTGGTTTTCTAATTTGTGGTACTATGCCCAGGCCTTGAACCTTTGAAAGCTTGTTACACGCACTGCTTCAGGTCTTGCTTGTGCTGACACTTTGGGTTCTTGATGTAACATTTCTCCATGGTTTTCCTGTGATTTCTCTCTCTTCTGGGTGTTTCACCAGAAGACTATTTACCTGCATTCATTCACTTTTGCTACTTTCTTGTGCACGTTCTCTATTGATGAAACAGATGCTTCTTTCTTTTAGCTGAAGTATTCGCAGCTCTGCGGGCGGTGGCAGGACTGACATGAGCCAGCCTTGCATTGGGGCAGGGCTGCTGCTGTCCCGCGGTCCTGGACCTTGCCAGGCGCCGGCAGAGCCCGAAGCTGGGGTGGCCTTGGCTGCTCACGACAGACAAATGTTTCAACGTTTTCTTGAGACGTGGGATCATTTGTAATCACATGTAATCTCACTTCCTCAGTCTTCTCATTTGTGAAATGGCAATAATAAGCTTTCTCATCTGGTTAGTGTTTGAGAAACTTTCGTGAAAACTTCTGTATTACTTGTTCATATAATACAAGAAAAAAATCAATGGAGACTAAATAAAATGTAGGTGTTGTGCTGCAGACTTTTAGTTTTGTAAGCAAAGCTAGTACAGGCAGGCCATTGGAATGAGAAATTGTGTCTCACCTGAAGCCTTCTTTTATTTCTTTTATTTTGTGAATATCTTGTCAGTTGTTGTAGGCAAAGCCATCTTTAAATTTCTGTCCCATGTGATAGATGGAGACATTGCTGCCGGTCCCTGGACCTCTGAAGTCATATGATGTCTCAGTAATCCCGTTCCGTTTTACAGTGCAGTATGCAGAGACCATAGCGTTTGGCTATCAGGGTAAAGTTTTGGAATCTGTTCCTGCTTGTAGATTTACAGGAGCAGGTTACACTGCCGTGTTATGATCAGGCACAAAGTCTGGGTTTGTAAGACTTTTTCTGAGTTAATGTCCTACAAAAATCAGACCAAATTTTCAGTTGCTGGATTCAAGCATATCTTTATTAATATCAATCAGTTTTTCTCTATTACAGCAGCAGGAATAAATTCTTCAATATCACTGTGAGATAATTAATAATGTGGGATTATGATCTCTCTGTGGCAAAGTAGATAAAGAAAGGATCCAGAGGCAGAAAATGAAAATTTGATGATAACATTAAAGATAAAACAACAAATGGGTGGAGAAACTATTAAATTTAAAGAGGTGTCATGTAAATAGAAATCTGATAGAAGAGTATACAGAACTGTTAATACAGAATAAGGCAATGCAATATATATAATGCAAATATGCCTCCTATTTCAAGGAAATATTTCAACGAAATATTCCTTGAAATCAGAAGCAAATTTTAACAAAACAGTCTTTAAAAGTCACAAGCGCTGTTTTGCAGAACACACAATTTTCTCATGGTGTGCACTGCTTCTAGGGGAGTGGAGTTTGCTTAAGTCCAAAGAAACTAAATGTGTATATATTTATAAATCTGTATTATAGAACATATGCCCGTGTGCTCCTCACACACCAAGCTTCATATAAACACACTGTGAGATCAGTGAGATCCGGTGGGAGGACTGAGAACAAATACTGTCAGCGCACATAAAAATAGCAAGAAGAAGGTGCCTTTGTAGCATATAATAAAGAAAATTTTGGGTTAAGGAATAAATTCTGTCCTTTTGACTTCAGAGGTGTTGGACCTTTGTGCCATGGGTCTGATTCTGGCCTGCAAGGCAGGAGAGTTCAGTGTCTGTGAAGCAGATTTGATGGGTTTTGATGCGCTGGACTCATGCCAAGCCTCCATGCATTGCCTGATCATTTCTTGTGAAATGCATTAGAGTCTTCTCTTTTTTAACTCAGGAGAAATATTTTGTTTGCAAAACACGTAGCTGCATATTCACTTACACTTCCCAAGCATGTGAATGCATGGGGTGAGATGGATGACAGTAATTTTCGCAGCTTAAGTTGCCACTTTATCATGAGGAAGCAAATAGGATCCATACGATGTACATGTTATTGCAGAGTATGTTCCTCGTGTAGCATTCGGCTGCAGTTAAAGCTCATCAAATCTCCTTTACGACTCCTTATATCTCAGGACTCTATTTGCGTCAGATTTAGGGTGCGTAATTCACTAGTGGCTGCATTCAAAGCAACGCACTCCAGACTTCAGGAGACGAGCTGCTGGCTGCTGCCAGGCTAGGGTGGAAATTCAGGCAAAGAACATCTACATGAGCAGAGAAAATTTGAATTCCTAGTGATAAAGGAGATGTCTGACTCAAAGTTTTTTCTTTAATAATTTTTATTTAGTAAGAATTATTGGAATTTTCTGTTCATTAATCTTATTAGGTCAGACAAAATGCTTTATTTTAGTGTGGTTCACACTAAGAAAAAACGCGTGTTTCGACATAAAAGGCTAAGCAAAATGTGTACACTGATTAAAGAAAATAGTTCTTTATCGGTTGGAGGACCTATTGCATCCTGGTACCCTTTATACCCTATTTCTCGTAACAAAACAGATAGATGCTAATGCAGTGTTTTAAATGAAAATTATTAAGGATTTACACTGAAAACTATTAAAGATTGCCTGGAATACTGTCTTGAAATTTAAGTACTGAAACGATTTGGAAGTAGCTGCCGTTTCCATGCATTAAGAAAGCAGGGATATTCATTCTTGGGAAAATACATTATCATATCCGCAGATTCTGTGAGTTCTGAAAGTCTGTTGTCCATTTCATAGCCCGTATCATTCGATTGAGGGTGCTGCTGGAAAGATCTATCTTTTAAAGAAATGATCATTGTGATAATGAGCTTTCTTGGGTCTCTGCAGTACTGCTTTGGCTCTCATACTCTGTGCATCTGTGCCATAGTTTGAATGATGAAGCAGTTGGATACGTAGGTGGGTGTGCTCTGTCCGATGTGTCCTGCATCACCTCCGGGCACGGGGACGCGAGTTTGCTGCAGCTGCCCTCTCAGAACCCATGCCCAGGGCTCTGTGAGTAATTAGGTGGAATTATTGCATATTACAATATGCTGATACATTTCAAAAGAGGTTGCTATTACAATGGGATTTTTAGAAATGAAAGCTGTGTACTGTGTTTCAGGTCTGCCACTGCTGAAAGCTAGCCTAATGTGATGCAGAGCCAGCAATAATAGGCTTTTTTTTGAAAATTTAATAACCTGAATTTGTGATACAAAAAGGTTTTACACCTGTCATATATCTTGAGAAGGATCATCTGTAGACAATTTATCTCTGTAATCTAGTTTGCCATATTATTTGCTGAGTGGTTTTTTATGTATTTTATCCTTACATGCACAGTATGTGCAGTAATCCAAATTTACAGTTAATATTTTTTTTACCAATACAAAAATTGAACCTGTGCTTTTGAGTGCTATGCTAACCCCTGGCTTGGGTGACAAAACAGCATGGTCCCTTCGGATGAAACATTGCCCGCTGCTTTCCTTCTGTAGTGCCTGAGAACAGCAGCCCCAGTTTTGCAGTCACGGCACCAGCACGGTCCCAAAAATGCACTTTGGGAGACACTGCAACATGCTCTGCTCGCTGCTTTGGACTGTCATATCTTAACCTATATAGTTATGTAGAAATACGTAATGTTATCATTTGTTGGAGGTAGAATTGCATCTTAAATTATTTTCTCCCTGGCTGAGATGATTTCTTCTGCTACCATTGGAGAACACTTCAAGCAGTTAATAGAAAATCCAGTCTCTTTTCTGTGAGCTTGTTATATATGACTATTGTTTGCTCAGATTATCAATCAGCTTTTAAAATATACATTTTCAAAGTATCTGAAAAGGACAACAAACTACCTTAATTCCTCTCCCTCGCCCTCCACACATACACGTACCACGCAGCCTTGCAGCTGCACGGTGTTGGCATCGTGTGGTTTTGGGCTGCGTGTACGGTGCAGAGAGGTCAGGAATGTGAGTCGGCGCGCTGGCACTGATTTCTGAGAAATTGTGAAACAGTTAGTGATTTTCAGCTGAAAAGAGAGTAGAGGCGAGGTGCAGTGATAGTCTCCGTTTGCAAGATGAATGCTCAGGAAATGCAGGGGGAGGAAAATTAAAGGGGTAGAAGGAGGGTGAGGGGAACCTTTGGGTATACTTAGACTATCAAATTACAGACAGCTTTGTGAAAAATGAGTTATGAACTACTCTAGGAAGCAGTAACACAATAGAGAGAACAGATGTAATAAAACATTTCTGCTTCAAAAACATTCAAAACATTTTTGAAGAAAGCATCTTTGCTGCTTACCTGAACTTAAGTTTAATTTTGTTTTGACTATTGAAGGGAATTATGCATCATGTGGCAATAGGGCTTTTCGGATGCCTTTGGCAGTTTGCATGCTAAATCACACCTCAGTCAGTGATAATCCACTCAGAAAACCTTGTACGCATGGGACTCCTGTAATGAGGTCACATAGTCTTTTGGGGAACATAGTCCTAATCTAGAAAAAGATGGCATTAAGCCAATTTTGAATCATTCTGATTTGGCGTTTCAGTGGGAGTAGCTCTGAATGGCAGGCAGGTAAGGGTGTCTGCCAAAACACCAGTGTGGAAATGGCTTTCAGACTCTTCTGCACTCCAGAAACTATAGCTTTTAGTGTTGAAATTTTAGTTCTCAGGGAAAGCAAGTAAGCAAAGCTGTAACAGGGAACTTGCTCCCACATCCAAATGAAGAAAATGTGGATTTAGATATTTCATTATAATTCTCTTTACTTAATTGCTTTTTTTTCCTTTTTAAACAAAGGCTAGAATAGTAAGTTTAGTTTGAACTCCGTTAATTTTTTTTAACGCATTCTGTTGAATGTACTGAAATCTGTAGGTGATTAAGGAATTTTTTTATTTAGAGTGTAAGTACTGCTGCAGATCGGTTAATTTTTTGACAGACACACCTAATACAGTCTTGCAATTTTTAGGAATTATTTAAACCAGCAAGCAGCCCTCTGCTTTTTCAGATTCTCTGTTAAGCTAATATTTTAAATACCTCAGACCGAAAGGTTTCTGTAAAAAATTTTTGAAATGTTGAAGTGCTTTAAAATATGTATCGAGTCACAAACAGGAACTCGTGGCATTCTAACCTGCTCGTTGCTTTGAGGGCCAGCCAAAATTTCAGTACAAAGTCTTGATATCTGTGCTTGCCAGAGACTTGATTTGTGACTTATCCAGAACAAAACTGGGTGTGTAAAAAGGGTTGCTCGTTACTGCTGAAATCCTGCCCAGCTTAAAGCACATCACTCCTGCAACGTGAACAGCAAGCTCAGCTGGGTGCGTGTCCAATAGGAGAGGGGTGGTGGTGGCTGTCGTGTGCAGGCATGCCTGTGCCATGTCCCTTCCACGCTGCCGGGACACAGCTAGCAGAATGGCTCCTCTGGCCTGACTGCAGCAAGTGGCCTCAACCAGCACTTAGTTCAAAAGTTGCTGTTATGAAAAGTGGCAGAAAAGCTGCAGTCACGGGTTAAGGGAGCTGGTTCAGCTTTGCTGATGGAAGTAAATCTTTGGTTTGCTCCTCAATCAGCAGATCCGACTGTGTGTGGGCAGGGAGCAGATTTGCTGCAAGATTTTGGTTTATTCCATTTAATTTAACATTTTTCACAACTGGTTTTTACTCTGGTACTATATTTAAACAGGGTTTAGGACATTGTTTTTAGTGCACATGGAGTGAACATGACCCAGGGAAAGCCGTGTTTTTAACATAGGAAGCGTCATACTAGCATAGCGGGTGTTTTGTTACAGCAGCTGAAATCTTGTATTTTGATGAGGGAGAGGGCACCATCACTTCAGGTCTGTGAAATCACTCTGGGGATCGTTGCCATGTTTGCCTATTCCATTTGTAAGACAGGTAGAACATTAATTACTATTGGGAAGAAAACGTGATCTGATACCATTTTAAGCAATTTACCAAAACACTAAGCTAAATTTTGTTAACCCATCTGTTAGGTTTAGGAACCTAAACGTACAGAATTCCATGGGTCCTGATGAGATGCATCCCAGAGTCCTGAGGGAACTGGCTGATGTAGTTGCCAAGCCACTCTCCATGATATTTGAAAAGTCATGGCAGTAAGGGGAAGTCCCCAGTGACTGGAAAAAGGGAAACATTGTGCCCCTTTTCAAAAAGAGTGGAAAGGAAGACCCTGGGAACTACCGACCTGTCAGCGTCACCTCTGTGCCTGGGAAGATCATGGAACAGATCCTCCTAGAAACTATTCTAAGGCACATGGAGGCCAGGGAGGTGATTCGAGACAGCCAGCATGGCTTCACCAAGGGCAAGTCCTGCCTCGCCAACCTAGTGGCTTTCTATGATGGTGTAACAACAAGGGTGGACAAGGGAAAACCAATGGACATCATCTATCTGGATTTTTGTAAAGCCTTTGACACGGTCCCCCACAACATGCTTCTCTCTAAATTGGAGAGCCATGGATTTGATGGGTGGACCATTCGGTAGGTAAGGAATTGGTTGGATGGTCACAGCCAAAGGGTAGTGGTCAACGGCTCAATGTCCAGATGGAGACCAGTGACGAGTGGAGTCCCTCAGGGGTCCGTACTGGGACCGGTGCTGTTCAA